>Ga0207950_100053_pt1 | contig 60880 bp, 59 predicted proteins | sample Subbio11_8B_AprC_FD_184814 | JGI IMG/M metagenome (GOLD analysis project Ga0207950, IMG submission 184814) | Serpentinite rock and fluid subsurface biosphere microbial communities from McLaughlin Reserve, California, USA - CR11_8B_AprC (SPAdes) | ecosystem: Environmental > Terrestrial > Deep... | reverse complement strand
CTAGGTGCACCCAATCGACGATCTCGCCGTCGGGGGTGTAGCCTTCGACCAGCTCTTGCAGCAGCAGGCGCAGCAGCGCCACGTCGTTGACTTGCAGCGCCAGTTCGAGCGTGGCCAGCTTGGGCTGCAGCTGCGGCCAGGGCCAGCTGGCTTCGTGCGCTTTCATGATGCGTGGGTGCACCGTGGGCTGGGGGTCGTTGCCGATCAGCAGCTCTTCGTACAGCTTTTCGCCCGGGCGCAAGCCGCTGATCTCGATGCCGATGTCGCCCTGCGGGTGTGCCGCGTCGCGCAGCGTCAGGCCCGAGAGCTCAACCATGCGCTGCGCGAGGTCGTAAATGCGCACCGGCTGGCCCATGTCGAGCACGAACACGTCGCCGCCCTTGGCCATGGCACCGGCTTGGATCACCAGCTGCGCCGCCTCGGGTATGGTCATGAAAAAGCGCGTCACTTCGGGGTGCGTGAGCGTGATCGGGCCGCCGTCGCGGATCTGCTGCCGAAACAGCGGCACCACCGAACCCGACGAACCCAGCACATTGCCAAAGCGCACCATGCACATGCGGGTGCGGCCACGCAGCGCCGGTTCAGCGGCCAGCGCCTGCAAGGCGAGCTCGGCCAAGCGCTTGCTGGCACCCATGACGTTGGTCGGGCGCACGGCTTTGTCGGTGCTCACCAGCACAAAATCGCTCACTCCATTGGCCGCCGCCGCCTGCGCCGCGCGCAGCGTGCCCCAGACGTTGTTGCGTATGCCTTCGGCCGGGTTGTGCTCCACCAGCGGCACGTGCTTGTAGGCGGCGGCGTGATACACCGTGTCGGGCCGCCAAGTGCGCATGATCTCGTCGAGCCGCGCCGCGTCTTGCACGTTGGCCAGCAGCGGCACCCGGCGCACGCCGCCACAGGATGAGTCGTCTGGGCTGGCTGGGCTTGTGGATAAGCCATCGGGGCTGCCTGCGCCGCCCCCGCCTGCTTCGGCGTCATCAGCTTCATTGGCGCACAGGGCCTGGAGCTCGTGCTCAAGGGCATAGAGCGCGTACTCGTTGTTTTCGAGCAGCAGCAGCACCGCCGGGCGCTGGCGCACGATCTGGCGACACAGCTCGCTGCCGATCGAGCCCCCGGCACCGGTCACCAGCACCACCTTGCCGACGATGTTTTTGGCCAGCAAAATGTGGTTGGGCGCCACCGGCTCGCGCCCCAGCAGGTCGTCCACATCCAGCTCGTGTAGATCGCTGCTGCTGATGCGGCCGTGCGCCGCGTCGCTCCAGCGCGGCAGCGTGCGCAGCGCCACCCGCAGCGGGCGCAGGGTCTCGAGGATCTGGTTGCGGCGCGCGCGCTCCAGCTTGGGCATGGCCAGCAGCACCGTGCGCACCCCTTCTTCGTTGACCAGTGCGGGCACATCAGCGGGCGAGACGATCGGCAAGCCGCCCAGCACCTGGCCGTGCAAGCGCTCGTCGTCGTCAACGTAGCCGGCCACGTTCAGCTCTTGGCTGTGCGCCAGCACCCGGGCCAGTTCGCGCCCGGTTTGCCCAGCGCCATAGATCAGCGCCTTGGGCAAGCTGCTGCGCGCCGACATATCTTGGTACAAACCGCCCAGCCAATAGCGAGCCAGCGCCCGCGTAGCCCCCACCGCCACCCCCAGCAACAAGGGCTGGATGATGCCCACACTGCGCGGCACCCCGGGCAGCCCCAGCACCGTCACCACACCGGCATACAGCACGGCATAGATCGCAAACACGCGCAACAGCGTCTGCGCTGCCGCCCAATCGGTGTAGCGAAAAATGACGCGGTAAAAGCCATTGACCACAAACAGCGGCAAGGCAATGGCCAGCGCCGCCAGCGCCGCCAAATAGGGGCGGTACAAATTGTCAGCCGTCCCCTGCCACGGCAACCAAAGGTCGAGCCGCAGATAAAACGCCAGCCACACCGTGAGCACGCACAACGCCCCATCCACGCAAAGCGCCAACGTGCGCTTGAGCGGGCGCGGCAGCGCCAATACGGTTTGCGCTGTGCGCACCAGGTGTGAGCTCAATGCATATCCCTTTTCGTCTTGTATCACTTTTGCTGCGCCATGCTTTGCACCGCATCAAGCAGCTCCCTCACCAAACTGCACAGTTCCTTGATCGTGGACTCCTCCACCTCCAAAAAGCCTTCATACTCGGCCAGATTTCTTTTTTGATGAGCGGCATCCAGTACCCTCCAACGTGAGGCCGACCAACCCACAGTGTGCGTCAGACATTGAAAAACCGTGAACCTGTTCTCACTGCGATAGCCATGCCAACGCAGCGCAGCCAAGGCTGCCGCATGAGCGGCGTTATAGGCGCTGGTGAATCGCCCTTCTTGCGAAACTCGATCAAACTGCGCGTCGGCCAAGCGGGTACGCGCCATTTCAAGCATTCGTTTGAATTCCGCTTGATTGCGCGGCTCAGCTTTTAACTGACCAATCCGCGCCAAATTTTCCAGTTCATGCGAGCTCATGGCGGGCCTTCTAGCAGCGTTAATACAGGCTGTGCCAACACCCTACTGACAAAAGAATCCGGTTCGCGCTGGCGCCATTTAAATTCATCAAGCGTGTAGCAATTGGGATTGATCTTGCGGCCCAGACGGGCCTCTGCCGGGATCAAGAGCTCCAGCACCTCGCTCAAAAGCAGATCGTCGCCCACCAACATCAAGTCCACATCACTCTGTGCCGTATCCGTCTGCCGTGCGACGGAGCCATAGACCCAAGCGGCGTGTAGCTTCGGCACAAGGGGTCTCAAGGCCTCCTGCAACTGCGGCACTACGCCCAAAGTCTTGCGCGTCAACGCCACCAGTTCGGCATACACTGGGCTTGTGGGGTTCGCGTTGAAGCAACGCATGTTGCCCTTGCTCTCGGCGCACACCAAGCCCGCATCCACCAGACGATTCAACTCGCGCTGCAGCGACGCGCTCCCCAAGCCCGTCAGGCGTCGAAGCTCGCTGAAGTGATATTGACGCTCAGGCTGCCCAAAGAGCCACCGATACACTCTGGACTGGCTGTCGGAAAAGATGGCAGAAGCTATAGACATGTACAGAATTTAGCACGATCCATCCATTTTTTGGCACGAAAGCGCTCAGCCTCGCGCCTCAGCGTCCTCGCCACGCAGCACGGAGCCGAGATGTTCAACAGCACGCGCTGCGCGGCGTGTTTCAAACACTGCACTAGTGATGATGTGCGCCATAACACAAACCGAAGCGCTGGGCCAATAAAGCCGCACGCTTCACGCTTCGTTGGCCTCTTGTCTTCTGGGCACTTCATTCATATTCGGGGCAGAGCCGCCCAGCGCCGCCAGACGCCGCGCCGCCTGAATGCGCACAAATGTCATCACGGCCTCACGAAACAGATCGGACTTGTCCATGCCGGGGTCAGCCACTTCCAAGGCGCGCTGGTACAAGGCATCGTCGATGGTGATGGTGGTTCGCATGGCGGTTTTTGTCATCAAATTCGATGCAATCTTACATCGGTTTTGATTCTACCCGTTGGCATGCGCGCAGAGCCGCGCACCTCGTCGCCAGCATGTTATGTGCTCAATGCGCCACTCCGTCGCGCTTGAGCACCTTGAGTGCCGTGAGCCATAGGATCTTGATGTCAAAAGCCAGCGATTGGCGCTGGGCGTATTCGGCGTCGTAGCGCACCTTGATGGGGATGGGCAGTTCGTCGCGGCCGTTTACTTGGGCCCAGCCGGTCAGGCCGGGGCGCAGGTGGTGCACGCCGGCTTGGGTGCGCAGCGCGATCAGGTCGTTCTGGTTGAATAGCGCCGGGCGCGGCCCGACAAAGCTCATGTCGCCCTTGAGGATGCTCCAGAGCTGGGGCAGTTCGTCGAGGCTGCTGCGGCGCAACAAGGGGCCGATGGGTGTGAGCCAGCGCTGCGGGTCGGTGAGCAGGTGCGTGGCCACGGCCGGGGTGTCGGTGCGCATGCTGCGAAACTTGGGCATGTAAAAGTTGCGGTTGTTGCGCCCTACGCGCTCGCTCCAGTACAGGGCCGGCCCGGGCGAAGTCAGGCGCACGGCTAGGGCCACCAACGCCAGCGGCAGCAGCAGCACCAAGGCGGCCAGCACAGCCAGCGCCAAATCAAAACCGCGCTTCATTCAGCAGCCCCCATGCCGGCCGCTGCGCGCCGCAAGCCTTCATCCACCGAAACCGGCGGGCGCCAGCCCAGAGTGGTACAGGTGTGGGCAATGTCGAGCTGCAAATTGCCCAGCAGGCGACGCGCCTTTTCGCGCTGGCCCAGCACGGCCGCTGCCGCCATCAGGCCCCAGGTGGGCACGGGCCACAAGCGCGCCGGGCGGCCCAAGGCCACGCCCATGCGCTGCAGCAGTTCGGCGGTGGACAGGTCGTGGCCGTCGCTCACCATAAAGGTCTGGTTGGCCGCAGCCGGGTGCTCTAGGCAGGTGCAGAGCAAATCTACCAAATTGTCGAGGCCCACAAAACTGCGCCGGTTGCTGTGCGCCAGCCCCAGGGGCAAGGGCCAGCCGCGCTGCACCGCGCGCATCAGGGCGGCAAAGTTGGCCTTCACGCCCGGCCCATAGACCAAGGGCGGGCGCACGATCACCAGCTCTAGGCCACTGGCAGCCGCCAGCGCGCGCAAGCCCTGCTCGGCCTCGTGCTTGGACAGGGCATAGGCGTCTTCGGGTTGGGGCACGTCATCGTGGCGAAAGGCGCGTCCGGCTGCGGTGTGCTCGCCGTTGACCTTGGCCGTGCTCACAAACACAAAGCGCCGCACCCCCGCCGCCACGGCCTGCTGCGCCAGGTGCAGGGTGCCAGCCGTGTTGGCTGCGCGAAAGGCGGCCAGCGGATCGGGCGCCGTGTCGTGCATGATGTGCACCCGCGCCGCCAAGTGCACCACGGCGCTGCACCCGCGCAACAAGCCAGACCAATCTTGGCTGGTGTGCAGCTGCGCCACCCCGGCCAGTGCGCCGCCCGCCATGCGGTGCTCGTGCCGCGCGCTGCCCGATACCGCAAACCCAGCATCGTGCAAACGGCGCTCGAGCGCTTGGCCCACAAAGCCGGATACGCCGGTGATCAAAACGCCTGTGCGGGTGCTGGTGGTGTTGGGGGTGCTGGAGTTGGGTGGGTTTGATGTCATGTGGAGGATTGGGCCGCCGGCCGGTTTGTGCTCAAAGCTGCGGCTCATCAACCGCGCGTAAGGCCATACACCAGCAGCCCCAGCCACTCGTGCAAAGCCGTTTGCCAGCGCAGCAGGCTACGGGCCAATGAATACTCGGTGAGCGGCGTGCTGGTGCCCGTGCGAAAGTCCACCGGATAGGGTGTCACGCGGCAGCCCTGCGCCTGAAACTCGGCCATGGCGCGCGGCATGTGCCAAGCCGATGTAAGCAGCAGCCAAGGCTGCTGGCAGCGCGGCCCCAGCAGCTGTGCCACCTTGATGGCGTTTTCGCGCGTGTTGCGGGCGCCGCCTTCAAGCTGCACGCGGCGCATGTCCAGCCCGTGCTGCGCAAAAAATGCGCCTGCCAGTTCGGCCTCGGTCGTGCCCGTGGGCAGCAGCCGCCCTTCGCCACCCGAAAATACCAGCTCCAGCGTAGGGTGCTGGCGCATCAAATACAGCGGCGCCGTCATGCGCTCGGCTGCATCGCCTAGGGGCACTTGACCGTGGGCAGCAAAACTGCTTGGGTGCCCGGTGGCCCCACCCAGCACAATCACACCCACATGCTGCCCCACGGTGTGCGCGGGCGGCGCAGCGTAGCGGTTCTCGAGGGGGCGCAACAACGCATCGGGCAGCGCCATGAACCCCAGCAAACCCAGCACCACCAAACCCGCCCAGAGCATAGACATGCCCAACACACGGCGGCGCCACAGCACCAGCAAGGCCAGCACCCACCACAGCGCCAACCAAAACATGGGCTGGGTGATGGCGGATAGAAGCTTGGAGGCGAGAAACACGATTTACGAAAAAACCCGCTAAAAGTTCAAATGCTATTTGCGTCCAAATCCATCACCCATGCCTTTTCCTGATGGCTATGGCCTCCTGCAAAAAGCCTTCCAAGCGATCCATGAGTTGGGTGCGTCCAAATTCTAACTGCGCATATCGCCGTCCGTTCAACCCTAGTTGCTTGCGCTCACCGGATGACAAGGCCGCCAAAGTGAGAACTGCTTTGGCTAAACCAGCGCTATCGCCAGCTGGGCAGGTTAGGCCAGCTCGGGCTTCATGGATGATGGCCGCACCTTCTCCGTCAAGCATTCCAAGCAATGGTATACCAGCCATAAGGGATGATTGCACTTTGCCGGGTATCGTAATGCTGAAAACCGGGTCGCGCTTCAAAGAAACAAGAAGAGCATCGGCGTGTGCATAAAACGAAGGCATACGCTCCATTGGGTAGCGCCCAAGGAGCAGCACCTTGCCTTGCAAGCCGCGTTTCAGCACCTCTGACTGCAGCCACTGGAACTTGCGGCCATCGCCAACTATGGCCCATCTTATAGCATCGTTATTCCTTAACAATTCAGCCGCCTCCAACACGGCTGGCATATCTTGCGCCTCTCCGACGTTACCGGCAAACATCACAGTAAAGCCATTTACGTGCTTTGACAACTCTATGGCAGGTTCAACGTGTTCATAGGAGAATATGTCTTCTGCCCAGCTTGGAAAATATCGAATTTTGTCCTTGTTGCTACAGTAGTTTGCAATACTTTCCAAAAACCCACGCGACTGGCCAAGCACCAAGGTGCAGTGGTTATAAATATATCGCACCAAATGCCCAACCCAACCCAGCACGCGAGCCGAGCGCACTATGCCTACGGCAGCCAAAGTTTCTGGCCATAGGTCGAGCGCCCAAAAAACAACTGGCGCTTTTTTAATTTTGCCCAACCATACAGCAGGCAGGCCCACTGTTACCGGGGAAGGTTCGTAAACAAAAATCACGTCAAATCGCAGCTTTTTTAACTTCGATCCCCCAAAAATTATGCCAGACAGGACAAAGCTTAAGTAATTCAAAAAAAGTCGAACGCTTCCATTGCCACGCGGCAGCACCGGTATGCGTACTACACTTGCACCCTCGTACTGCATAAAAGCGTTTGGGTTTTTACGATACGCATCAAACACCCTGCCCTCTGGATAGTTGGGTAAGCCAGTGAGTACCGTCACTGTATGTCCACGCTCTACCCATTCTTTTATCAGATCATTGATCCGAAAATTCTCAGGCCAAAAATACTGGCTGACCACAAGTATCCTCAAAGCAGCCTGCCTCAGTACTTCTTCCAAACCACCCGATTTATGTAATCGGTGTAGCTGTGAATAATGCGCAGCACCTTGTCGCTCACGTTGGGCATGCTGTAGTCCGCCACTAGGCGCAAGCTGCGCTCTTCACCGCGCGGCTGGGTGGCCAGAATGGCCAAGCCTTGACGAACGCGCTCTACCTCTAGGCCCACCATCATCACGGCGGCTTCTTCCATGCCTTCTGGGCGCTCGTGGGCCTCGCGCAGGTTCAGCGCTGGAAAGTTGAGGATCGACGATTCTTCGTTGATGGTTCCGCTGTCAGACAGCACCGCTTTGGCCTGCATTTGCAGGTTCACATAATCCAAAAACCCCAAGGGCTTGAGCAAGCGCACCAACGGGTGAAATTGTGAACCGGTTGCGTCTATCCGCTTCTGGGTGCGGGGGTGGGTCGATACCACCACCGGCAAGCCATGGTCGTCGGCCAGCGCATTCAGCACAGCCACCAGCTTGGTAAACGCTTGGTCCGATTCGATGTTTTCTTCGCGGTGCGCGCTCACCACAAAATACTGCTCGGGCTGCAGACCCAACCGGCTTAATGCATCGGATGCCTTGATCTGCGGCAGATAGTGGTGCAGCACCTCGTACATCGGGCTGCCGATCTTGATGACTTGATCGGGCGGCAGGCCCTCGCGCAGCAGGTAATCGCGCGCGATGGTGCTGTAGGTGAGGTTGATGTCGGCCGTGTGGTCGACGATGCGGCGGTTGGTCTCCTCCGGCACACGCAGATCGAAGCAGCGGTTGCCCGCTTCCATGTGGAAAATAGGCACTTTGCGCCGTTTGGCCGGAATGACTGACAGGCAGCTGTTGGTGTCGCCCAGCACCAGCATGGCTTCGGGCTGCACCTGCGCCAGCACGCCATCCACGGCCGTGATCAAGTTGCCAATGGTGTTGGCCGCGCCTGTGCTGCCTTGCGCGCTGCTCAAAAAATAATCGGGCTTGCGCACGCCCAGATCGTCAAAAAATACCTGGTTGAGCTCGTAATCGTAGTTCTGGCCCGTGTGCACCAGCACGTGCTCGCAATGCACATCCAGCGCCGCCAGCACGCGCGAGAGGCGGATGATCTCGGGCCGCGTGCCCACCACCGACATGACTTTGAGTTTCTTCACTGCTTATACCTTGCTGGCAACGGTGTCCGGCTTGAGTCGGTCAAAGTTTTCATTGGCCCAGAGCATGACGATCATCTCGTCTGGGCCCACGTTGGTGATGTCGTGCACCCAGCCGGGAATGGTATCCACCACCTGGGGCTTGTCGCCCCGGGTGTGCAGTTCCACCAGCTCGCCGGTGACTAGGTGCCGGAACTTGAACAACGCCTCACCTTTGATGACCAGAAACTTCTCGGTCTTGGTGTGGTGGTAATGCCCGCCCCGAGTAATGCCGGGGTGGGCTGTGAAATAGCTGAACTGGCCGCTGTCGGCGGTTTTGAGCACTTCCACGAACACACCGCGGGGGTCGGCATGTTGGGGCACTTCGTAGGCAAACTTCTCGGGTGGCAAATAGCTCACATAAGTCGCGTACAGCGCCCGCACAAAGCCCGTGCCCACGCGCTCGGTTTGCAAGCTGGTGCGGCAGTCGTTAAAAGCTCGAATTTGCGCCGCCAAATCGCCCAGTGTGACCCCGTATTCTGGCTGCACCACGCCCTGCGACAAACCCGCCGCCGGGGCTTCTAGTGCAGCCATGAACGCCGCTACCACATCGTCCACATACACCAGCCGCACGCTGGCAGAAGGGTCGTTAACCTGAATGGGTAGGCCCCGCGCCAAGTTGTGGCAAAAGGTGGCCACCACTGAGTTGTAATTGGGTCTGCACCACTTGCCGAACACCCCGGGCAGGCGAAACACCGTGCACGGGTTGCCTGTGGCATCGGCCAGTGCCGCTACTGCCTGCTCGGCTGCCCGTTTGCTGCGGCCATAGGGGTTGTCGCGCTCTGCCTGAGCGGATGAGGCCAGCAGCAAGGGCACGCGCACACCGCTGGTGTGCACCTTGTGGGCAATCGCTTCACACAGCGCCACCGTCAGGCCGGTGTTTACCGCTTCAAATGCGCATTCATCCTGTGGGCGGTTCTCACCGGCAAGGTGCACCACCGCATCGGCCTGTGCCACCAAAGCAGGTAAGGCTGCCGGCGGGTCACCGCGCACAAAGGTGCTCACGGCAATACCGGGCAACTCGCCCAGTCGCACCACGAGGTTTTTGCCTATAAAGCCTTGTGCGCCGGTGACGAGCACGCGGCGTGTAGTCGTGCTCATACCATCATTCCTCGGGCTCTACCAGCTCACCGCGCACAGTGGCCTGCATAAAACGCAGCTTCATCAAGAGCGCCTGCATACCTGCTACATCCAAGCGCGTGGTGTTGTGCGAGTTGTACTCCACCGCTTCAGATACCTTTACATCACCCTGCTCTACATACTTGCCGTAGTTCAGGTCGCGCAGGTCGGGCGGCACCCGAAAGTAACCCCCTAGATCTTCAGCCGATACCATCTCTTCGCGGCTTAGCAACACCTCGTACAGTTTTTCGCCGTGGCGGGTGCCAATCACATTGATGGGGTGGTTGGGCACACCCAGCAGACCCGTAAGCGCCTGAGCCAACACCTCGATGGTGGCTGCTGGTGCCTTTTGCACAAAAATCTCGCCCGGCTGCCCGTGCTCAAATGCAAACAGCACCAAGTCCACCGCGTCGTCCAGCGTCATCATGAAGCGCGTCATGGCCGGATCGGTGAGGGTAAGGGCTTGGCCTGCCCGGATCTGGTGGGTGAACAGCGGAATGACTGAACCGCGCGAGCACATCACATTGCCATAGCGGGTGACGTTGATCACGGTGCCGTTGCTGCTGCGCGACTTGGCCACCGCCACCTTTTCCATCATCGCCTTGCTGATGCCCATGGCGTTGATCGGGTACACCGCTTTGTCGGTGCTTAGCACCACCACGCGCTTGACGCCGCAGTTGATAGCGGCCTCTAGCACATTCTCGGTGCCCAGCACATTGGTCTTGACGGCCTCGAGCGGGTGAAACTCGCAAGATGGAACCTGCTTGAGCGCCGCTGCGTGATAAATGTAGTCCACCCCCCGCACCGCATTTAACACCGACTGATAATCACGCACATCCCCAATGTAAAACTTGAGCTTGGGGTTGTTGTACTTTTTGCGCAAGTCGTCCTGTTTTTTTTCATCGCGGCTAAGGATGCGGATTTCATGCAAGTCAGAATCAATGAAGCGGCGGAGGACGGCGTTACCGAAGGAGCCGGTGCCGCCAGAAATTAAAAGGTTTTTTTTTGAAAACATAATATACTTCTAAAGTTTTAAAAAAAGGTAATTTTTTGGAATGTTTCTAAAAACAAATATCAATGAAACCCAGAATATTGATCCGTTAACTGGATGAAAAAACAAACCACCTGTAAACAGACTAGTCAAGACCATTAATAACAAGATGGAGCTAAATGTCTTAAGGTTTGCACAGTCACTAGCAATCATATAGTACAACGATGCAATTGATGCATAGAAAATAAATCCAAGAATTAAAACCCCAATTGGAAGCCCAAAAACTGCTAAAGTTTCAAATATTAAGTTGTGGGCCATTGGGAAATCAGGATAACCCAATGCACCCGAAGCACCAAAAACACCAACGCCTAACAAGTAAACATAGCTCCCCCAGAAATCAATTAAGATACCAGGAAGATGTATCGCCCTGTCTAAAAGACTTTGGAAGAAATTAACATCACCTACAGTGTGTGCATCTTCAGTAAACACCAAGAAAGCAAACTCAATAGACCTCGTTAAATTCTCAGAAATTAAATGATTTAAAAAAAAGATAGAATTTATAAAAAGCAAACTAAAAAAAACAATAACAAAAATACTCTTGATATTTAAATTATTTTTATAAATAGCCATAACTGCCATTAATCCCAAAAAAAAGCTTGCTAGACCCATTTTTTGAAGTGAGATAATACTAAAATATAAAAATAACAGCACAAAAAGAATCCTAACCGTAGCGCTCTTAAAAAGAAGAAATGAGATTACAATTCCAACACCGGTGAGCGAACCAAAAGCAGTTAGGCTTCCAGCTAATGTCGAAAACCTTCCAAGGCCTGCGCGCTCACTTTCTTCATCAAACCAACTAATTGCTCCAAACTCTTGCTGGTACGTTATTGATAATCCACTTATGATAATAAATATAAGAATAATGACCAGAAACATCTTATACAATGAAAAGCTATTTTTCAAAGAAAAACAAATAATAATAAATGGGAGAATAAAAAACATTCTCAACATTCCAGTAAGAATACTCTCACTTTTACCAGTAAGAAAACTTAACAATCCGGCGTATGCAATCAAAAAACACACACTAAGAAAAAAAATATATATATGTAAACTGATTTTACTTTCCCATAAGATTTTCACCAAGAAAATAAATGATAAAACGTAGAACAAGAAATATAAGTTAGACAAATTTCTTGTTTCATGCAGCAATATAATTATTAGAGCAAAGCAAGCAAATAGTTTGTTTTGAATGTTTATCATTTCTAATAATTATTTATGTTATGCGCATTACTGATTTTATTTATTTGCCGCCGCAGAGCGCATTTTCTGGCTTTTGCAGACCCTTTGGATGCCTGTTTCATTCCAATTCCACCATTTTGGACGAACCTCGGCCTTGAATCACGCATGGTGCGCATCTCACCAGCCACCCATGGAGTCCATGCGCACCAGGGTTGTAGGCCGCAAAGCACATCAGCGCCTGTCCAGTCAGCTTAGCCTGGCTCTTGAGTTTGGTCTTGGCCAGTCCACCCAAGGCCTTGATCCAGCCAAAGGACTCTTCGATGCGCTTGCGCACCATCAGACTGTGCTCTGGTAACCCCCATCATGCCGCTTGGCGCGTCCATCGATGGCCGAGTGCCGCTCCTTGGACGCTACATGGGGCGTCGGGCGGCACCGAAGGGTGGCCTTTGCGTGCGCGCATACACGGCCTCGAATTCGGCGCTCATGCTGGCGAGCAGGGCTTCTTCGACCAGCGCACGCATCTTACGCAAGGCAGTGTTGGGCCGATACCCGGTCTTCAAGGCAGATGGTGCTGAACATGGCTCACTGAAAGCTCTGCACACCTCTCATCGAAATATTCTATAAATGCACACCGCAGTGATGCATATAAATAACACATTCAGGGCAGGTGTGGGAAGTTTTTCAACGGCCTGTTAGTCTCGTGCAATGTATTTTTAAATATTATGGCATATTCTTTAATTTCATCATAGTGCTGCTGATGCTTTTCTAACTTATATTTAATTGATTTTTCTTTTTTGATAATTTTATAAAAGTTTAAAATGCACAAGGCTAAAAATATATACAAATCTAAATTAATTAGCCTCCCAAATATCTTGGGCTTAATTTTAAATGATAATCTCCTTAGTTTCAATCGAAAAACTTCAATTATATTTTTTTCACAGCATATAAGGCTGTCGTAAATTTTAATTTTATCGTTGACAAACCTATTATTTTCTACTAAGTAAGTAGATCCAGAGGTTCTGCGATAATATACAAGCACATTGTCAATTAAGTTTAATTGACGATTTGGAAAAAACCTAGCAATTGCGATTTGTATTGGCCAGTCTTCAACAACATCAAAACAAGTTAAAAACTTTCTAACATGGGGATGCAAAATACATTCACTTGCATATATTGAATTTGGCGCATTGCAACTTGAAATATGCTTAAATCGATGAAATAAAGATGAATCCTGATACACTATCTGCGAAGCTGTAGACAAAAGAGTTGTCATCCTATCAACTTTTAGAGTTTCCCCATACAAATGCAAAGTTTGTCCAGTCATAATAGCAAAATCATGCTTATGTTCTGTTAATATAAAAATATTTTCGTATGAGTATACATCATCACCAGCTGTTAACTTAAACCTCTCTGCATTAACTAACGATAACATGTTATTTACGCTTGCGCAAGTACCAATATTTTTAGAGTTAAATTTTGTTTTTATTTCTCTAAATAATTTAGAATTAAATTCTATCCATTTATTGATTAAATCGCAAGTTTTATCTTTAGAGTAGTCATCATTAATTATTAAGTCAACATCAATTTCTGAACCATATGTGATAACAAGATACTTTATGCTTTCAAGGTGCTCAATTATGTAATTTTCATGATTGTAAGCCAGCACCATAAATGCAAATGTTTTTTTCATTTTTTTATTTGCTAGAATTAAGCATTTTCAACCCTTAAATTCTTTAGTTTATTTATTTTGCTAAATTTTCCCGGTTAAGAGAAATAATTTCATTCTTCGATGATTGAAGCATAATTTTAATAACTTCATATGTTTGGTCATTTCTTTGAGCCGGGCTAATTGGTAAACTCAAAACTTGATCTGAAAGAAATTTAGTTATTTGAAGGGCATCAAAATGAATTTTTGCATGTGCGTAAGCTACTTGCAAGTGTGGTGGAATCGGATAATGAATTAGCGTACCTATACCGGCTTCTGTTAAGTAACTTTGCAACTGGTTGCGATTTGAAGATCTGACAACGAAAAGATGCCAAACTGGCTCAGCCCAATCAGGGACAAAGGGCAGGACTAATTCAGTGCCATGGAGATTGCTAAGGTAGGTTAAAGCAATGGCTTTCCGCCTTTCAGTCCATTCGTCTAAATAATTAAGCTTAGTTCTGAGCACTGCGGCTTGAATGGGGTCTAGGCGAGAGTTTATGCCTTGTACTTCATTTACGTATTTAACCCTGCTGCCATAATTTCGCAACACACGGATTTTGTCTGCAAGCTCTGGGCTGTTGGTGGTGATGCCACCAGCATCGCCTAGCGCTCCGAGGTTTTTGCCTGGGTAGAAGCTCCAACAAACCACGTCACCGTGCGCGCCTATGCGCTTGCCCTTGTAACGGGCACCGTGCGCTTGGGCTGCGTCTTCTACCACAAACAGATTGTGTTTGCGAGCCAGTGCAAGTATGGGATCTAGGTCAGCTGGTTGGCCGTAAAGGTGTACGGGAAGCAGAACTTTGGTATTTTTTGTGATGGCTGCTTCGATGCGTGAGCTGTCAAGGTTGAAGGTAGCAGGATCGGGCTCAACAGGTACAGGAGTGGCGCCAACAGCTGAGACCGCTAGCCATGTGGCTATGTAGGTGTTTGATGGAACGATGACTTCGTCCCCTTTTCCTACGCCGAGAGCGCGCAATGCAAGAATGAGTGCGTCCAAGCCGTTTGCAAGACCTACGGCATACTTGGCCTCGCAGTAGTTTGCCCACTCTGCTTCAAAAGCCTCGACTTCTGGCCCCAAGATATACCAACCACTTGACAATACACGTTGAATGGCTGAATCAATTTCGGATTTAAGCTCAAAGTAGCTAGCACCAAGATCAAGAAAGGGAACTTTCATTTAACTTCCAACTGATTAAGTTTGCTGCATTCTGCCAGAAAATCATCATAAGTTCGCAAGTAATCATCTGCTTCATAGTGCCGGGAAGCGAAAACAAGCAAGACAGCATCTGAACTGTAGCGATACTGTGTACCCCATATCATTGCTGGCATGTAAACCCCCATGTCCGGCCTATCCAGCAAAACTTCACAGCGGTGAGAACCATCATCCAAAAGGACACGACACGAACCATGTAGGCAAATTAGAAACTGCTCACACTGCTTGTGAGCATGTTCACCACGCAATTCAACCGAAGGAACATCGTAAACCACAAAATAACGTACAGGGGCGAATGGAACTTCAGATGGAACCTCTCCTACCGTTAATGCTCCGCGAGCATCAACTACGTTCCTCATGAAATAAATTGTACTGCCGCCTACACCAGTCTTTACTTTAGCTGGACGTGAAAGATCGCCAATGCTCAAAAAATCAAGTAGCTTTGGAACGGGTCTGCTGCCTTGTGAAACTTGATTTATATAACCGACTACCCGGGCTGGATTTCCCTCTACAATTGCATTGGCTGGGACGGATCGGAGCACCACTGTTCCGGCACGCACCCATGAACCTTGGCCAATAGTGACATTTTCTGCTATGACGCAAGCAGTGTCTAGTCTGGCACCTGAACGAATAACGACACCAGAATCAGCTAGAACTACTCTTGATCCAAATACAACATTCTTTTCAATTAAAGCTGAATCTGGTATCAAACATTCCGACCATTGACTTTCTGAACGTGTGTTTTTAGTCGTGGTTTTATTCATGGGAACATTTACCTTCCGAAACATATTGCAGATTTATTACTGATTTGGTTCCAAATCAAAAAATTACACCAACACCTTCCTCAAGAAACTGCTTGTACCGCAATCTTGACGCGGCAATGGCATCTAAATTTATCTTGTAAAAATAGTCGGTTTCGTTTTCATCTGCGCGCATCGCTCCAAACCGCTCATGAAACTGACAAACACGCTCATTGGCTTTTCTTACATCAAAATGTGCAGCTTGAAAACCAAGGTGATCAACCGCATATGCGTAGACCATAAGGGCTGATTCCATGGCTGCTTGCCTGGGCCGCTCATTGACTAAAATCCAGGAACCCCAGCAAAAACTTGTGCTTTGCGGATCATAGAGCCGAACCGTACCCACTGGTGCACCTTGGTACTCGATAATAAAGTAGGCTTGGTTACCAGATAATGCATACTGTTTAAGCCAAGCTTGTTGCTTTTGCAGGTCGGGGCTGACTGGGCTAAGGTACTGTGATTTTTGAATGTCGGTACGCAGTTTTAAAATAAATTCTGCGTCCTTAATTCCAGCATCACGAAACACCAGTGTTTTTCCTTGTACTTTTGCCGCCTTGCGAAGCGTCGGGATGGTTGGTTGCCTGCTCATGCGGCAACTCCACCACGCCAACCAACCGCGCGGGGTTGCCTACTGCGATCGCGTAGTCTGGAACCGAACGGGTGACCACTGCCCCAGCTCCAACCATGGCATATCGCCCTATGGTTACGCCCGGCAGCAGCGTTGCCCCCCCCCCCACAGATGCGCCTTTGCTTACGATGGTTTGCGCATAGACACTAGGGTATTGCTTGCTGCGCGGAAATTTATCATTGGTAAATGTCACATTTGGCCCAATAAATACATCATCCTCTAGCTTGATGCCGTCCCAAATTTGCACGCCGGATTTTATGGTAACCCGATCTCCAATAATTACATCGTTTTCGATAAAGCAATGAGAACATATATTGCAATCAGAACCAATTGCTGCTTCAGGTAAGACAACTACATACTGCCAAATTCGAGTTTGGCTGCCAATGTTTTTACTTTCTACACTTGCAGTTGAGTGTATAAATGGCTGCTTCATGTGTGTATCTGCTTGGTTTCAGTGAGTAAAACCCCGCCCTCCACCCGATAAATCGCCTCGCAACTGCGCAGGGTGGAGGTGCGGTGGGCGATCATGATCACGGTGAGGGTGCGGCTTAGGCCCTCGACGGCTTCGAGCACGGCTTCTTCGGTGGCGCTGTCGAGGGCGCTGGTGGCTTCGTCGAACACCAGCACGTCGGCCTGCTTGTACAGGGCGCGGGCGATCGCCAGCCGCTGGCGTTGCCCGCCCGACAGGCGCACGCCGCGCTCGCCTACCAAGGTATCGTAGCCTTGGGGCCAGCCCTCGATGGTGTCTGCAATCTGCGCGCGCTGGGCGGCTAGGCGCACGCGCTCTGGGTCTATTTGGGCTGCGGGTACGCCAAAGGCGATGTTCGCGGCCACGCTGGCATCGGCCAGAAACATGGCTTGGGGCACGTGTGCCACCCGGGCTTGCCAGGCGCGGCGGTTGGCGGCGGTGATAGCGCAGCCGTCGATGCACAGTTGCCCAACGGTTGGGGGCAGCAGGCCCATGAGGATGTCCATGAGCGTGCTTTTGCCGCTGCCGGTGGTGCCCACGATGCCGATGCGCGCCCCTTTGGCGATGCGCATGTTGACCCCGCGCAGCACTTGGGGGCCATTGGCATGGTAGGCAAAGCCTAGGTTGCGCAGCTCGATGGCGTGCTCGAACGGCAGTGCGGGCGGTGCGCTGGCCGCATCGGGCTCGGCGGGCATGGGCTGCTCGACCAGGGTGAGCACTTCGGTGAGGTAGCCGTGGTTGCTGCTGAGGTTGCTCCACGAATAGTAAATGCTTTGTGCCAGCGGCAGCATGCGCTGCGCCGCCAAGGCCAGTGCGCCCAGCACCGGCACCACCTGCCCCAAGCCGCCCGGGCCCTGGGCCATGAGCAAGGCCACGCTGGCGATGAGCACCATGCCCAGCGCCTCGATCATGAAGCGTGGGGTAGAGGAATAAACCACGCTGCGCACTTGGGCACGGCGCATGATGAGGTCGGCTTGCTCGAAGCGGGCGCAAAAGGTGGCATGGGTGCAATCGAGCGTGATGTCGCGTATGCCGCCCAGGCCCTCTTGCAGCGCTTGTACGCGCAGGGATGTAGCATGTGCTGCACGCTGACTGTCACGCAGCAGGCGCGCTTGGGTAAGGGCGTAGATTAGGCCGTAAATGCTGCCTAGGCCCAAGATCATGCTGATGGCCACCCAAGGCTGAAAAGCCAGTACAACCAAGCACACCACGAGCACGATGAAGGCTGCTGCAACCCCGTTGGCCGTGGGCAAGAGCACAAAATTGATGACGCGCTCGACCTTGAGCACGATGCCATCGACCACCTCGCTGCTGTTGCGCTGGATGTGTGTGGTGTAGGGCTGGTGCAGGGTGCGGCGGAAGATGCCGGCCACCAAATCGTGCCCTATTGACAAAGCCAGCTTGGTGCTGGCCCACTGCACGCCGATGCGCACCAAGCCGGCCAGCACGGCTGCGCAGCCAAAGAGCACGGTGAGCGGCAGCAGCAGGTCTTGCGGCTGCTGCAAGCCCAGCGCGGCGATGAAGGGCTGCATGAAGGGCAGCACAAACAGGGCTTCGGGGGCAGTGAGCGCGGCCAAAAACGGAATGAGCGCGCCGATAGACACCAGCTCGGCAGCCGATGCCACCACCGTGAGGCCTAGCAGCGCCACGCTCTGCCCTTTGCGCCGCGCCGACATGCTGCGCCATAGGCGGCGCAACTGCGGCAGCGCAGCCAGCAGCCCGGGCTCGGGGGTGGCGCTGGGGTTGGCGCCGAGGGCAGCGCTGGGATTGGCGGGGGGCATTGAGGGGTGGGCCAGAAAAGCGTTTGGCCACGCTACCGCCGTGCCGTGTCACGTTCGGCGGGCGCGTTAAGTGGGTGTATAGAGCCGGCCCCAGTGTGGCCTAGCGGGCTGCTGCATGGGGCAACAGCGTTGTGGCATGAGTATACACAAGCCTTTGGGGGGAGGTGCCGCCTTCAGGCTTGACAAACACAACAGAACTGTTAAGATTCGGCCTGTGAACTCGAAACAGATGAAGAAGTGGCTGGAACAACAGGGAGCGACTTTTGCGCAAGGCAAGGGTTCGCACCTTAAGGTGTTCCTAAACGGTAAGCAGTCTGCCCTTCCCATGCACGGCACCCAAGAGTTGGGCAAGGGGCTGGAAGCTGCCATTAAGCGCCAACTTGGCTTGAAGGCTTGAAATAAGGAAAAAATGTTTGACTACCCTGTGACCCTCACACCGGACGATAACGGCACTGTGCTTGTAACGTTTGCGGATGTACCGGAAGCGATCACCTTTGGTGCGGATGAGGATGAAGCGCTGCTGAACGCGATTGACGCGCTGGAAACCGGCCTCTCCTTCTACGTTGACGCACGCAAGCCCCTGCCTGCTGCCAGCAAACCAGAACAAGGGCAAAAAACTGTCTGCCCTTGCGCACTCGAATGCGCAAAGCTCGGGGTGTATCAGGCCATGACTGAGCAGGGTGTAAAAAAATCAGAACTTGCCCGCCGCCTAGGTTGGCATATGCCGCAAGTGGATCGGCTGCTTGACCTTCGCCATGCCTCTAGGCTTGAGCAAATTGAAGCCGCTGCCAATGCGCTCGGCAAGCACGTGCACGTGCACATCGCCTGACCCGCAGAAAAGCAGGCGGGGGGATGGGTCATTTCGGCCAAGCTATGCACCAAAAGGCGCTGGAAGCCAACTTCGACTCTAGCCGTGACTCTAGCCGCGACTCTAGCCGTGGAGAGACGATTTCGATAGCTTCTGTGGCTTGCGCCCTTGCAGTTCGGCGTCGTGTATGGGGCTTTGCCGCTGGTTGATCATGTCCACCTTGGCGGGAACGATGCGCAACGCCACCACTTCGTGGCGATGGGCCAGCAGCACGGCCATGGACAGGCCTACGAAGCCGGTTCCGGCGATGGCGCGTTTCATAGGGCGAGGGTTTAGTTGTGCTCGTTTTTGCTGAGCTGGGCCGACAGTTGGTTGGCCTGATGGGCCAAGTCCTCCAGATTCATGGCTGGCAGACCAGTTTGGCGCCACTGTGTGTAGTCGAACCTGTCACGCGAGACGGCAGCCAGAAAGCGCTCGGCTTCGACCAAGCCCAGCGCCCCAATGAGGGCCTGCATACCAGTCATGCGAATCTCGGCTTCAGTTTTCATACCAGTTCTCCAATATGGCTAGCGCATCGGCTGGACGGTGTGCGTTGAGTGCAGGTACAGCCTTGAGGCAGCGTTTCAGCAGGCGGTCGTCGGTGGTAACGAACAGGTCGGCTTGGGCAGCCATGGCAGAGGCTACGTGCAGCGCATCGTACTGACCAATGCCAAGAGCCCCAAGCCGCTGAGCTTGGGCAACGACTGGATCTGTGGCCAAGATGTGCGCCTGAGCAAGGCGTCGCCACTGAAAAATGGCCTGCTTGTGCTCAGGAAAAGGGTTTTTGCTGCATTCAAAGTCGAGTATGGCTGACCATACCAGTTTGCAACGACCGCTGTGTATGCTTTCTTGAATGAGGATCTTGGCCTCGGTTTCGAGTCGAATGCGCGGCTGCGTTTGGTCGTCATAGGGCCGATTGAAGCAGCACATGTCGAGGTAAACAGACTTCATGGGTAGTGGAGGCGCAAGTCTAGTTACCAAGTTAGCAGGCTGACCAAGCGGCTTGAAGCGTGCACGAAGGTGTTGTGGCTGTTGTGGGTGAGCGCATCGCCCACGTGGGCGTTGCCATGTGCGTCTTTGGGCAGTGCGTAGCGTTTGGCCACGCTACCGCCGTGCCGTGTCACGTTCGGCTGGCGCATTAAGTGATCGAGTATATCAACCCCAAAACACCAAACAATCGCGGCCCTGCACCAGCAGCTGTACGCTGCGGCCTACGGGCAGCAGCACTTTGGTGGGCACGTGGCCAAAGGGCAGCCCGGTGAGTACGGGCACGTTCACTTGGGTGCGCAGCCACTGCACCACGCTGGCGAGCTTGAAGCCGCGGTCGTGCGGGGTGAGCTGGAAGCGGTTGAAGGCACCCAGCACGATGGCACGCTGGCGCTGCAACACGCCGCTGTACAGCAACTGGCTGAGCATGCGCTCGATGCGGTAGGGGTGCTCGCCCACGTCTTCGAGGAACAGGATGCCGCCTTCGACCGCAGACAGGTAGGGCGTGCCGACAAGGCCGCTGAGGATCGACAGGTTGCCGCCCCACAGCGGCGCGGCGTCGATGGTCCAGCCCTGATCTGTGGCGGCGGCTTGGACCAGCTCGGGGTGGGCGCGCAGGTCGCGCACGTCGGCCAAGGGCAAGCGCCAGCCGGCGCCCTCGCCTACTCCGGCGCACAAATCGTCGAAGCAGGCTTGCATGATTTCGTCGGGCGGCTCGGGGGTGGCCCAGTCTTCGAGCAGGGCCGGGCCGGCCCAGGTGCAGCCCCCGGTTTGCGCCAGCAGCGCCACCTGCAGGGCGGTGAAGTCGCTCAAGCCCACCCAAGCGCTGCCGCGCTCGATGGAGCTTTGTATGGCGGCGTAGGGCAAGTGGGGCAGCAGCCGCGTGAGGCCGTAACCGCCACGGGTGGTGAGCACGATGTCGGCGCCGCTGGCGGCGGCGCGGCCGATGGCGGCCAGACGGGTGGCGTCGTCACCGGCGAAGCGCTGCCAAGTGCTGAGCGCGTCTGGGTCGATCTCGATTTGGTGGCCTAGGGCCTGCAGCCTTTTTACGGCGCGCTTGAAGCCGGCGCGGTCGCGCACCGCCCCGCTGGGGGAATACAGGTAAATGTGGCTCATGACGCGGGATTATGCGCGCGCGCCGAAGCCCTGCCAGCCCCAAGCCCGCAGCGCCGCCCGGTGCCCGGCATCGGGGTAAGGCAAGGTGGGCCAATCGGGGGGCAGTTGCAGGCACGGCGCGGGTTCGAGTTCGATTGCGGCCACCACCTGCCCAGTGGCCGCAAGCAACGCCTGGGCCAAGGCCTGCGCCAGCCCCGCCTGCCCGGGCGCGTAGCGCAGCTGCAGAGGCGCTGCCGCGCCGGTGGGCATGCAGCCGCTGTGCTGCAGCAGCTGCAGCAACACCTGGGCGTGCTGGTCCACGCTGTGCCAGTGCGTGCGCTTGGGCTTGTCGCTCTGGCCAAAGCCGATGAGGTCGGGCACCAGCACGCGGCTGGCCTGCGCCTGCAGCGCCGTCATGCTGCCGGCCCACTGCGGCCACCAGCCGCTGGGGCCGTGCAGCAGCAGCCACGCCGGCGCCGCCGGGCGTGCCCCCGGCAGGTCGAGCAGGTGCAGGCGCAAACCGCCCAGGGCGGGCAAGTCGGCCACCCAGCGCTGGTGCGCGCGCCACTGCGGCAAAAGCTGCCACACGGGCTCAAAGGCGGCCTCGGGCGTGCGCAGCGCGTCTGGGCGCAGCGGCTGCTGGGTGGCGCGCGCTTGGCTGCGGCGCTGGGCAAAAAAATCTTGCAGCAGCGCCGCGCATTCCTGCGCCCGCACGCCGCCTTGCACGGCTGTGTGGTGGTTGAGCGCGGCAATGGCAAACAGGTCGAGCACCGAACCGGCGGCCCCGGTTTTGGGTTCGGGTGCGCCATACACCAGCCGGCGCAGCCGCGCGTGCAGCATGGCTTGGGCGCACATGGCGCAGGGCTCGAGCGTGACGTAGAGCGTGCAGTCGTCGAGCCGGTAGTTGCCCAGCGCCTGCGCGCCCTGGCGCAAGGCCAGCAGCTCGGCGTGGGCGCTGGGGTCGCACAGGCCGATGGGCTGGTTGTGCGCCGCCGCCAGCAGCGGCTGCGGCGCCCCCGGCCGCACCAGCACCGCGCCCACCGGCACCTCGCCCAGCGCAGCGCCACGGCGCGCCTGCTGTATGGCCAAGCCCATGTAGTGCAGGTCAGCGGGCTCCGGTTGCGTATCGTCCACCACCCTCGCCCCCTAGACCAGCCCCGCCATCAGGCCGAGCCCGATCAGCAGCATGGCTAGGGCCACAAACAGGCGCACGCCTTTGAGCGTGACCTTGGGCAGCAGGCGCTGGCCCAAAAAGGAGCCGCCAAAAGCGCACAGCACCCCGACCGCCACTGGCGCCAGCCATTCGGTGCCGCCAGCCCACGCCTGGGCCAGCGGCCCCCAGCCATAAATGGGCAAACGCGCCAAGTCCACCAGCACCGCCGCCACGATGCCGGTGGCGATGAAGCCTTCTTTGGATAGCCCGGCGCGCAGCAAAAAGGCCGAACGCAACGCGCCTTGATTGCCCGACAGGCCGCCAAAAAAACCCGCCAGCAACCCGCCCAGCGGCAGCCAACGCGGCGCAAATTCGAGTTGCGCAAAGCGCGGCCAGAGCTCGAGCAGGGCAAAGGCGACGATCAAAGCCCCGATCACCAGCTGCACCCCGGTGACCTGCAACTCAAGACCGGCCAGCGTGTAGCGGTGGAGCACCGGCAGGCCGTCGAGCAAAATCAGCAAGCTGGCCCCGAGCACGGCCGCGAACACGGCGGGCAGACCAAAGCGCCACAGCGTGGGCCAGTGGGCATGGCCGGCCATGAGGCCAAACTTGAACAGGTTGTTGGCCAGATGCACCATGGCGGTGGCGGCGATGGCCAGCGGCGGGGGGAAAAACAAGGCAAACACCGGCATCAGCAGCGTGCCCAGCCCGAAGCCCGAAAAAAAAGTCAGCCCCGCCGCCAGCAGCGCCGCCACGCCGACGAGGGCGATCTCTGCGCCCAGCACCACTCAAGCCCCGAGCAACGGGCAGCCGGGTTGGCTGGCGGCGAGCTTGCGGGTGATGATGTCGGCCCCTTGTTTGGACAGGTAGTGCGCCACGGTTTCGACGCGGATTTTGACCGAGCCGGCCGGCTTGGTGGAGTCGAGGTCTTGGAAGGAGAAGAACAGCGTGCCCGAGCGCTCGACGATGGACTGCACTGGCGAATAGGTGGGCTGGTCCATGCCGCACTCGTAGCTGGCCAGCCGCACCACGGCGGCGATCCAAGGCATGCGCGCCGCCACCTTGGCGCCCCACAAAATCTCGTTGGTGTTGCCGCTGTACGACGAAGGCCAGACGTCGCGGATATCCAGCGGCGAGCGGATGTGGCCGGCGGCGATGTCGGGGTCGAACATCCAGTGCAGCAGGTCGGCGTCGATGGGCAGGTACTGCGCCCACAGCACCGGGTAGCCGTGCGCCTGCAGATCGACTTCGATCTCGTGGCCGATGCCGGGGTCCATGTGGTAGGGGCGCGCCAGCACCAAGATGCAAGGGCGCTGCTCGCGCGCGCACCACTCCAAAATCTCGCGCGCTTTGGCGCGCAGGCGCTGGTTGTAGGCGTCTAGGCTGCGGTAGCCCATTTGCACCGCTTCCGTGGTTTCGGCCAGCGTCAGGCCCGGCAGGGCATCGCGCATGCCCTCGTAGAGCTGTTTGGGCACCACCGGCGGGTCGGCCAGCGAGACGAAGGGCGTGACGTGCAGCACCCGCGCTTCGGCAAAGGCGTCGCGCTCTTTGATGAAGCCAGCCTTGATGTTTTCCGAGGCCGCCATGACGCGCGGGCAGGTCAGCGAGGCGTCCACGTGCCCGTCGAGGTACGAGGGCACCGAGTGGATCATGGGCGAGAACAGGATGTCGATCTTGCGCTTGCTGCGCGCCAGCAACTCGCCGTAGTGCCCCGAGATGCACTTGACCGGGTAGCAGCAGTCCACCGTGCCGCGCCCCTTGGCGTAGGTGCGCGCCTGCTCCTCCGAGGTGTCGGATGAAAACTCGATGCGGCGCGGGTCGATCCCTAGGGCCTCGAGAAACCCAAACCAGAACTGGTGTGTGGTCCAGATGTTGAGCACGCGCGGAATGCCGATGCGCAGCTTGGCGCGCGCCTGGCGCTGTGCCGCCAGATCGGCTTCAGTCGGCGCTGGCTGGAACAAGCTCCTCTTTGGCGCGTTTGAAGGCGCCTTCACGAACCAGTTCAGCAATGTTCGGGTAGGCACGTCGCGCTTCCTCCAGTTGATCTTTAACGACTTTCATTTCTTTCACGTCTTCGAGCAAGCCCTTGGGGCAGGTGTTGCCGCTGATGACGCGCTCCCAGCCCGCCTCGACCGGCACCTTGCTCCACGGCCGCCCGGCGGCGCCGGGTATCTGCACGTCGATGAAGGTGCGGCGGCAGTTGACCGGGCACCAGTGGCAGACGGTGTCTTCGTTGGTGGTGGCTTTGTACTCAAGCGACTCAATCAGATCATAGCCGCGAAAACGGGTTTGCTGGCCGCCTTTGAACCAATCGAGCGCGCACAGCGCGGCGCCGATGGCCCCGGCCTCGCCCGAATAGGGGTGCACCACCACGTCGGCGCTGGGCACTTTGGCGTGGATGAAATCGACTTGCGCCTTGACCACCGCCAGATTGCGGTGCGTGCCGCCCTGGAGCACGAACTTGCGCCCGACTGCGGCCAGGTTTTGGATTTGCCCGGCATAGACCCAGACGTTGAGCGGCAACACCGCCGCCAGCGCCGCCATGATTTCTTCGCGCGCCCAGCCCTTGCGCTGCTGGTTGACGATGTCGGACTGCAAAAACACGCCGCAGCCCATGGCCAGCGCCGGAATGGAGCGCGCCTGGAAGGCGTTTTGCGCGTAGTCTTCGAGCGGGATGCGGTAGCGCTCGGCCACCCCCTGCAAAAAGGCCCCGTTGCCCGAGGAACACTGCGAGTTGAGCCGGAAATCGGCCACGGTGCCTTGGCGCAGCAGCATGATCTTGACATCGGTGCCGCCCACGTCGCAGATCACGTCGGCGTCGGGGATGTAGTGCAGCGCGGCGGTGGCGTGGGCCACGGTCTCGACCACGGCCATGTCGGAGCCGACGATGTCTTTGAGCAGGTCTTTGCCGTAGCCGGTCAGGCCCAAGGCGCCGATGCGCTCAAAACCGGCGGCGCGCACCTGGCGCATCAGCCCCTTGGCGTCTTCGATCGGGTTGCCGTTGGAGGGCACGTAACAGCTGGCCAGCACCTCGCCGGTTTGCGACAGCACCACGGCCTTGGCGGTGGTGCTGCCAAAGTCGCAACCCAAAATCACCGTTTGCTCGGTCAGGCTGGCGGCCGCTGCGGCCGACGGCACCCCGCGCTGGGTTTGGCCGTAGCTTTGCATGAAGCCCTCAAGCTCTGCGGCGCTGGCGGTCAGGCCCTTGGCGCCTTCGCGGGCTTTTTGCTCGTGCTGGCCCTCGCTGATCCACCAGCGCAGGCGTTCGGTGCCGCTGTAGATGCCGACCGTGGCCGGTTCGGTGCGCCCGATTTCGATGCAGCCGATGCAGGCGTAGTAGAGCGCCTCGGAGGGCACCAAAATCAGCGATTCGGGGCTGGAGCCCTCGGGCAAGGCGACGTGGCGCTCGTTCCAGAGCTTGGCCAGGTGGTGGCGCCACGCCTCTTGCAAGCCCTTGAAGAACAGGTTGGGGCCGCCCAGCAGCAGCACGTGCGGCGTGGGCACGTTGCCCTTGGTGAGGGTGGCTAGGTTTTGATAGACCACGGCCTCGAACAGGCTGGCGATGATTTCGGGCACCGGCACCCCGCTCTTGACCAACGTGTTGGCGTCGGTTTCGGCGAAGATGCCGCATTTTGAGCTGATTTTGTGCAAATCCAGCCCGGTGTAGCCCATCTGCGCCAGTTCATCCGGTGCCACCTTGAGCTTGCGCGCGGTTTTTTCGATGAAGGTGCCGGTGCCGCCGCTGCACGCCGACTGCATGAACACCTGCTTCGATTTGCCGTCGCCGCTGGGGCTGAAGAACAGGGTCTTCATGTCTTCGCCGCCGATTTCGGAGACGAAGTTGACTTCGGGGTGCAGCTTTTCCACCGCCGCCGAGACCGCCACCACCTCTTGCACGAACTTGGCCCCCAGCAAGGGGGCGATCAGGCCAGCGCCGGAGCCGGTGATCAGGATGCGATCGACCCCGGGCGCGAAGCCGCATTCGGCCTCGACGCGCTGCAAAAACTCCAGCACCTTTTCGGCCTGTTTGGTGTCGTGGCGCTGGTAGTCTTGCCACAGCACGGTGCCGCTGCCGTCGTCGAGCAGCGCTTTGACGGTGGTGGAGCCGACGTCGAGGCCGAGCCGCTTCATGCGCGCACCCCGGGCAAGCCCTTGAGGTGGGCAATGTGCAGCGCCAAATTGGCTGCCGTGCCAGCCACACCGTAGTGCGGCACCCGGTAGGTGGCGCGCGACAGTTCGGGCCGCGCCGCCACTTCGGCCGCCAGTTGGGCTTCGGTGAGGCCGATGCGTTGCAGCACCGAATCGAACTCGCGCACGGCGCGTTTTTTGGCCTCGGTCAGGATCATCTGGCAGCGCGACAGCGCGTGCACCTCGGCGTCGCCCTTGATCTCGATCGGCGCATAGAGCAGATCGGGGTACTTGCCCTGCACCGCCGCCATGGCGCCGATGCTCATGGTGTTGGGCATGCAGGCGTAGGGCGAGAGCTCGCAGGTCATGTGCGCTTTTTTGTGCAGGTGCGCCCACAGCGCCTTGCCGATCAGCATGTCGCCCTCGCCGCCGCTGAGGCGCTTGTGGAAATACGGCGCCGCCAGATCGCGCAGCACGGTCTGCTCGGGCAGGGCGTGCGGCACATCGCCCAGCGCGTGGCGCATGCGGTTGTAGGTCCAGCGCAGCAGGGTCTGGATGGCGGCGTAGGTGGCGTTTTGGCGCCGCGCACCGGGTTCGATGCCGAAGCGCTCTTCGGCTTTCTGGCGCCCGTAGCGCAGCAGGTAGTCGAGCCAGATGGCGACCGGGGCCGGATAGACCTCGGCGCCTTCGCTCTCGAGCCAGCTGTGGATGTTGTAGTTGGCGTCGCCCTCGACTGTTTGCAGGTAGAACTCGCCGGTGATTTTGACCAGCGGCTTGACGCGCAGCCGATCGACCTCGATGGCGTCGAAGCGCCGCCGCACCTCGCGCAGGGCGTTGACGAAATACGGCGTGGCAAAGTGCCACACCAGCGGGCCCCATTTTTTGCCGCGCTCGGGGCGCGCGCGCATGGTTTGGTACAGGTATTCGATCGACTCGCGAGCCACACGCGAGGTTTCGCCGGGGTTTTTCTCGTAGGGGCGGACCTGATATTCGAGGTCTTGCACCACGTCGGCCAGCAACACCCCCCAGACCGCACCCAAGGTAAAGGCCGGGTTGAGCTCCAGCCCGCCGCCGTGCGCCGGCCCTTGATCGACCTTGGTTTGCTCGAGCAAAAACAGGCGGAACGACTCCAGCCCCACGTTGCGCAGCGCCAGTTCGTAGCTTTGGTGGTACTGGCCGAAGCGGCAGGCGCCGCAAGCCCCGGCGGTGATGTAGATGTATTCTTGGTTGACGCGCTCAGCACCAATGCGCTTGGTCTCGCCGCTCAAGAAATTGGCCAGATTGCCGGTGACGAAGCTGGTGGGGCAGCACTGGCCGATGTCGGCCACCTCGCGCCCGGTGAGCAGATCGGCACGGGTCGGGTTGGGCAGCACCTGCACCCGGTAACCGAGGTTTTCCATGCCGCCTTGCATCAAGCGCTCGGCGCGCCAGTGCAGGCCGCCGAACAAAATCGTGACCTTGTCGCGCTCTTCGCGCGTGAAGGGCCGGGGTTTGTAGGCGCGGTAGTGGCCGCTGGCCGACCCTTGGCTGGGTGGCGATGCCGACGGCCCCAAAGGCGGCAAGCCCTGCGGGCTGCGCTTGACCACCGGGGACATCGGGTGTTCCGTGACGACCCGAATTTGTTGCAGCGCGGACAAACCGCGAGATGCTTCGCTGATGCTCATACCCAATCCTTTCGATGCATAGAACCGAACCGATCCGACCCCAAACCAGCTGAACCAAGCCGAGCCCCGATTTTGCCGCATGGCGGCAAGCGAAAGCGCTAAACCGTAAAAATGCTGTGGGTTAAGGCTGGGATCAGGCCCGATCGGCTGGGGTTCCGGGATGGGGTTGCAGATTCGGCGATTACAGCACCTCGAACACCCCAGCCGCGCCCATGCCGCCGCCGATGCACATGGTTACGCACACCCGTTTGGCGCCGCGCCGCTTGCCCTCGATCAGCGCGTGGCCGGTCAGGCGCTGGCCCGAGACGCCGTAGGGGTGGCCGAGCGCGATCGCGCCGCCGTTGACGTTGAGCCGCTCGTTGGGGATGCCGAGCCGGTCGCGGCAGTAGAGCACCTGCACGGCAAAGGCTTCGTTAAGCTCCCACAGGTCGATGTCATCGACCTTGAGGCCCAATTTGGCCAGCACCTTGGGCACGGCAAACACTGGGCCGATGCCCATTTCGTCGGGCTCGCATCCGGCCACGGCAAAGCCAAGGAAGCGGCCCAGCGGCTGCAAACCCTGTTTTTGCACCAGGCTTTCGTGCATCAGCACGCAGGCGCCGGCGCCGTCGCTGAACTGGCTGGCGTTGCCCGCGGCCACCAAGCCGCCGGGCAGCGCCGGTTTGATGCCGCTGATGCCCTCGCGCGTGGTGCCGGCGCGCAGGCCTTCGTCCTGGCTCACGCCGACGGTGCGCGTGATCAGGCCCAGGGTTTTGTCGGCCACGCCGGCGCGCACCTCGATGGGCGCGATCTCGTCGGCAAAGCGCCCGGCGGCCTGTGCGGCGCAGGCTTTTTGCTGGCTGGCGGCACCGTATTCGTCCATCGCCTCGCGCCCGATGCCGTAGCGCTGCGCCACCTGTTCGGCGGTTTGCAGCATGCTCCAGTAGATCGCGGGTTTGGCCTGCTTGAGCGCCGGGTCGATCAGCATGTGCTGGTTCATTTCCTGCTGCACGCACGAAATGCTCTCGACGCCCCCGGCGACATAGACCTCGCCCTCGCCGGCGATGATGCGCTGCGCCGCCAGCGCGATGGTTTGCAGGCCCGAGGAGCAAAAGCGGTTCACCGTGAGGCCGGAGGTGCTCACCGGGCAACCGGCGGCGAGCGCGATCTGGCGCGCGATGTTCATGCCGGTGGCCCCTTCGGGGTTGGCACAGCCCATGATCACGTCTTCGACCGCGGCCGGGTCGATGCCGGCGCGGGCAATGGCATGGCGCACCGCATGGCCGCCCAGCGTGGCCCCATGGGTGAGGTTGAAAGACCCTTTCCAGCTTTTGGCCAGCGGGGTGCGTGCGGTGGATACGATGAGGGCGTGGCTCATGGGCTGATGCTCCAGATTTGGTTGCGGCTTTCGACCGTTGATTTGCCGGTGAATTGACCGGTGATTTAGCCGGTGAACGTGCGGCCTTCGGCGAGCAGGCGCTCGATCAACGGGGCGGGTTGCCAAAAGGCGCTGTCGTCGTAGGGGTTGCGGGCAAAGCGGCGCATGGCTTGCACCACGTTGCACAGGCCGTACTGGTCGGCGTAGTGCATCGGGCCGCCGCGCCAGACCGGGAAGCCGTAGCCGGTGAGGTACACCATGTCGATATCGCCGGCCTTGGCGGCGATGCCCTCTTGCAGCAGGTGCGCGCCTTCGTTGACCAGCGCAAACACCATGCGCTGCACGATTTCTTCGTCGTCGATGGCGCGCGGCCTGCGCCCCAGGCTCTGGCAATGCTGGGCGAGCAGTTGCTGCACCAGCGGGCTGGGGATGGGGTCGCGCTTGCCCGGGGCGTAGTCGTACCAGCCGGCGCCGGTTTTTTGGCCAAAACGCCCGAGTTCGCACAGCAAATCGGCGGTTTTGCTGTAGCGCACCTCGGGCTTTTCCACGTAGCGGCGCTTGCGGATGGCCCAGCCGATGTCGTTGCCGGCCAGATCGCCGACGCGAAACGGCCCCATGGCAAATCCGAACTGCTCTAGGGCCCGATCGACCTGCTGCGGCGTGCAGCCCTCGTCGAGCAGGAAGCCGGCTTGGCGCACGTATTGCTCGAGCATGCGGTTGCCGATGAAGCCGTCGCACACGCCCGAGACCACGCAGGTTTTTTTGATCGTCTTGCCCAGCGCCATGACGGTGGCCAGCACGTCGTGGGCGGTTTGCGCGCCGCGCACCACTTCGAGCAGCTTCATCACGTTGGCGGGGCTAAAAAAGTGCAACCCGACCACGTCCTGCGGGCGCCGGGTGAAGCCGGCGATGCGGTTGAGGTCCAGCGTCGAGGTGTTGGAGGCCAAAATGGCGCCGGGCTTCATGACCGCATCGAGCTGTTTGAACACTTGCTCCTTGACGCCCATGTCCTCGAACACGGCTTCGATCACCAGATCGGCGTCGGCCAAGTCGGCGTAGCTCAGGGTGCTGCGCAGCAAAGCCAAGCGCTGGTCGAGTTTGTCCTGCTTGAGTTTGCCCTTGGTGACTTGGGCCTGGTAGTTTTTGTGGATGGTGGCCAGCCCGCGATCGAGCGCGGCCTGCTGCTGCTCGAGCAACACCACTGGGATGCCGGCGTTGAGGAAGTTCATGGCGATGCCGCCGCCCATGGTGCCGGCCCCGATGACGGCCACCGAGCGGATGGGGCGCGTCGGGGTGTCGGCGGGCACGTCGGCGATTTTGCTGGCGGCGCGCTCGGCCGCGAACACGTGGCGCAGCGCCATGCTCTCGGGCGTGTGCATGAGGTTGACGAACATTTCGCGCTCCAGCGTCAACCCGTCTTCGAAGGGCTTGAGCGTGGCCAACTCCACGGCGTCGATGCACTTGAGCGGGGCCGGGTAGCGCGGCGCCATGCCCTTGGCCATGTTGCGCGCAAACTGGAAATAGGCCGCGCCCTGCGGATGCTGGCACGGCAGATCGCGCACCCGTGGCAGCGGCGTGCCGTCGGCGTGGCGCTGCGCCACCTCGCGCGCCAGCGCCAGCGCTTCGTCGAGCAGCGTGTCGTTCGAGGCGGCGATGCGGTCGAACAGCTTTTGTCCCGGCAACTGGGCCAGCAGCTCGCTGGCCACCGGTTCACCGCTGACGATCAGGTTCAACGCCGGCTCTACGCCCAGAGCACGCGGCAGGCGCTGGGTGCCGCCGGCGCCGGGAATCAGGCCCAGCTTGACTTCGGGCAGCGCCATGCGCGTGCCCGGGGCGGCGATGCGGTAGTGGCAACCCAGCGCCAGCTCCAGCCCGCCGCCCATGCAGATGCCGTGCAGGGCCGCCAGCACCGGCTTGGGCGAGGACTCGCAGGCGCGGATCAGGCCGTGCAGATTGGGCTCTTGGTAGGCTTTGGGGGAGCCGAACTCTTTGATGTCGGCGCCGCTGGAAAACAGCTTGCCGGCCCCGGCGAGCACGATGGCCTGCACCGCCGGGTCGTCCTGCGCCCGCTGCAGCGCCTGCACCGCGGCGCGGCGCGTGGCCAGCCCCATGCCGTTCATGGGCGGGTTGTCGAGCGTGATCACGGCCACTGCGCCGTGGGTTTGGTAATGCGCGGTCATGCGGTCTCCTGTGGGGGGGGGGCAAGGCAGCAACGGGCGGCAAAAAAGCACGACCGTTCGCTCGCTGGTAATTTTACAAAGGCGTGGGGGCGGCGCCCAGTGGCGGCTGTCGCCGGTTTGTCAGCTGCAGCGGCTAGACCTCGAGCCACTCGCGGCGGATGTAGCGGTTTTCTTGCAGGGCGGCCGGGGTGTCGTCGAACACGATGCTGCCGTGGCCCATGACCAGCGCGCGATCCGAAATCTGCAAGGCGATGGTCAGCTTTTGCTCGATCAGCAGCACCGACACGCGCCGGGCCTTGAGGGTTTGCAAAAACGCCGCCACCTGCTCGACGATCTTGGGCGCCAGGCCCTCGGTGGGCTCGTCGATGATGATCAGCTCCGGGTCGCCCATGAGGGTGCGGCACAGGGCCAGCATCTGCTGCTCGCCACCCGACAGCACCCCGGCCTCGGTGTGCTCGCGCTCTTTGAGGCGCGGGAACATGGCGTACATGTCGTCGAAGCTCCAGCTGTTTTTGCTGCGGCCACTTTTGACGCCCAGCAGCAGGTTTTGCTGCACCGTGAGCTTGGGGAAAATGTCGCGGCTCTCGGGCACGTAGCCGATGCCCAGGTGCGCCACCTCGTAGGGTTTGCGCCCGCGGATGCGCTGACCCTTCCAGACGATGCTGCCCTCGGTATCGACCAGCCCCATGATGGCCTTGGCCGTGGTTGAGCGCCCGGAACCGTTGCGCCCCAGCAGGGCCACGATTTCACCCGGCGCAACCTTGAACTGCACCCCGTGCAGGATGTGGCTTTTGCCGTAAAAGGCGTGTAGGTTGTCGATTTCCAGCATGTTTACTCTCTGCGCCTTTTCAGTGCGCGGCGGCCAGCACCGAGCCCAGGTAGGCCTCTTGCACCCGCGGGTTGGCGCGCACCGCCTCGGGGGTGTCGAAGGCGATGAGCTCGCCATAGACCAGCACCGCGATCTTGTCGGCGAGGCCAAACACCACGCCCATGTCGTGCTCGACCGTGAGCAGGGTCTTGCCCTCCGTGACTTCGCGGATCAGGTCGATGAAGCGCTTGGTCTCGCTTTTGCTCATGCCCGCCGTGGGCTCGTCGAGCAAGACCACGCCGGCGCCCCCGGCGATGGTGACGCCGATCTCGAGCGCGCGCTGCTCGGCGTAGCTCAGGTTCATGGCCAAGGTGTCGCGTTTTTTCTCCAGCCGCATGAGGTGCAGCAGCGCATCGACGCGCTCGATCACGTCTTCGAGGTCGGCCAGAAACTTGAGGAAGGTGTAGCGGTAGCCCAGGCTCCAGAGCACGGCGCAGCGCAGGTTTTCGAACACGCTCAGCTTGGGGAACAGGTTGGTGATCTGGAAGTTGCGGCTCAGGCCCATGCGGTTGATGGCGTAGGCCGGTTTGCCGTCGATGCGCTGGCCGTTGAGCCAGATTTCGCCGCTGCTGGGCCCAAAGCGCCCGCTCATCAGGTTGAACAGGGTCGATTTGCCGGCCCCGTTGGGGCCGATGATGGCCACCCGCTCCCCAGCGGCCACGGCCAGATCGACGCCACGGATGATCTCGCTCTTGCCAAAGCGCTTGCACACGCCCTTGAGCTCGATCGCATACGGTGCGGCGCTGCTCATGCGGTCTCCCGGCGTTTGATTTCTTTTTCGATGTCGGTCTGGATCGCGGCCCACTGCTGGCTGAAGCTGCGCCTGCAGAGCTCGAACAGGCCAAAGCTGGTGAGCGCCACGAACACGGCCCCGAACCAGACATCGAGATCGAGCGTGTTGAGCGACATGCCGAGGAACGGCACCACATCACCCATGGCGGTGCCCAGTTGCAGGTGGTAGATCATCTCGATCAGCGCCCCCAGGCTGACCAGCAGCGCCAGCGCCGTGGCCCCGAGCCCGAGGTAACTGGCCCAGAGCTCGCCCAAGCGGCCAAACATGGCCAGGCGCAGGTTCATCATGATCAGCCCGGCGATGCCGCCCGGGGCGTACATCACCATGAAGACGAAGATCAGCCCGAGGTAGAGCATCCAGGCCTTGGTGATTTCGGAGAACATCACGAACGCCAACACCATCAGGATGCCGCCGATGATGGGGCCAAAGAAAAAGGTCACGCCGCCCAGAAAGGCAAACAGCAGGTAGGAGCCGGAGCGGATCGGGCCCACCACCTCGGAGGTGACGATCTCGAACAACACCGCCGCCATGCCGCCTGCGATGCCGGCAAAGAAGCCGGCGATCATGAACACCAGGTAGCGCACGGTTTGCGGGTCGTAGCCGATGAACTCGACCCGCTCCGGGTTGTCGCGCACCGCGTTGATGATGCGCCCCAGCGGCGTGCGGGTGTAGGCAAACATCAGCGCCACGCACAGGAAGGTGTACACCGCGATCAGGTAATAGACCTCGATCAGGGGCCCAAAACTGATGCCCCAAAACGGCTCCCCGATCACGCGGTCGGCCGAGACCCCGGCCTCGCCGCCAAAAAAGATGAAAAACACCATCGAGGCGATGAAGATCAGCTCACCCACCCCGAGCGTGATCATGGCAAAGGCGGTGCCGGCTTTTTTGGTGGTCACGTAGCCAAACAGCAAGGCGAAAAACAGCCCGGCCAAGCCGCCGACGAGCGGGATCAGCGCCACCGCCGGCACCGGCAAACCGGCATCGCCCAGCAGCAGCAGCGCATGCATGGCCACATAAGTGCCCAGCCCGGCATAGACGGCGTGACCAAAGCTGAGCATGCCGCCCTGCCCCAGCAGCATGTTGAATGACAGGCAGGCGATGATGGCGATGCCCATCTGCGCCATCATGCTGATGGCAATGCTGCTGTCGAACACCAGCGGTGCCAACAGCAGCACCAAGGCAAAGAGCGACCAGATGAACCAGCGCCCGACATTGATGGGCCGGAATTGATAATACTTGGTGGCGGTCATGGGCTGCGGTCTTTTAGTGGTCGCGGTTGCCGAGCAAACCGTGTGGCCTGAAGATCAGCACCAGCACCAGCAGCAAAAAGGGCAGCAGCGGGGCCGCCTTGGACAGTGTGAAGCGCATGAGCTCGTGCGCTTGCGCCTCGGCCGACAGCGCCACCCCCATGGCCAGCAACATGCTGCCCAGCGATTGGTCGATCGCCACCGCAAAGGTCTGCATGACGCCGATCAGCAGCGAAGCCAAAAAGGCCCCCGCCAACGAGCCCAGCCCGCCCACCACCACCACCACGAACACGATCGCCCCGAGCGTGAGCGCCATCGCCGGTTCGGTGACGAAGGTGCTGCCCCCCATCACCCCCGCCAGCCCGGCCAACCCGGTGCCGGCGCCAAACACCAGCATGAACACGCGCGGCACGTTGTGCCCCAGCGCCTCCACCATTTCGGGGTGCTTCAAGGCCGCCTGAATCACCAGCCCGACGCGGGTGCGCGTGATCAGCAACCAGAGCGAGACCAGCATCAGCAGCGCCACCCCCATGATGAAGGCGCGCGTGGCCGGAAACAGCGAACAGATCGCCGGCCCGAGCGGCTGGCATTGCTCCAGCGCGGCCCGGCCCCAAGCAAAACCGAGGCTGCCGTCGGGCTGGCTGAGCAGCGTGAAGGCCGAACCCTGCAGCAGCTCGGGCGGCCGGAACTCGACCGCGATCCGGCCCCAGATCAGCTGCACCAGCTCGAGGATGATGTACGACAAGCCGAACGTGACCATCAACTCGGGCACGTGCCCATACTTGTGCACCTTGCGCAGGCTGTACTTCTCGAACAAGGCCCCGAGCAGCCCCACCAGCAGCGGCACCAGCAACAGCGCGGCCCAAAAGCCCACGATCTGCGAGACCGCAAAGCCCATGTAGGCCCCGACCATATAAAAGCTGGCGTGGGCGAAGTTGAGCACGCCCATCATGCTGAAGATCAGCGTCAGGCCCGAACTGAGCATGAACAGCAGCAGCCCAAAGCTGATGCCGTTCAGCAACGAGATGATGAAGAACTCCATCGGCGCGCTTTCCGGATCAAACCGGGGCGGCCGGGCGTTGCATGGCGCAGCTCGTCGGGGTGCTGGCCACGTAGGCGTCGAAGCGGCGCACCAAGGCCAGCGTCATGCCGGTGTTCTCGGGGCTGTAGGGGTGCTGGGCATCGACGCGCTGCCAGCGCGTCAGAAACAGCGGCTGCTGCAACTGGTGGTCGGCGCGGCGCATTTCCACCGGGCCGCTGAAGCTGTTGAAGCGCAGCCCCGACATCGCGTGCGCCACCCGCACCGCGTTGGTCGAGCGCGCGTTTTGCATCGCCACCCCGAGCGCGTTCAGGATGTGGATGATCGAACCGGTAAAAAAATCGTCGTTGAAACGCTGGCGGAACTCGTTCATCCAGGTCTGCATCTGGCCGCCCATGTTGTAGTGGTTGTAGGCGATCTGGTACACGCGGCCTTCGGAGGCGGTGCCCAGCGCCGTCGGGGTGCCGGTGACGCCGGCGTAGTAGGTGAAAAAGCGGCCGCGGTAGCCGGCGTCGTTGGCCGCGCGAATGAGCAGCGTGAGGTCTGAACCCCAATTGCCGGTGATCACCGAATCGGCACCCGAGGCCATGATTTTGGCCACGTAGGGGGCAAAATCGCGCACCTGCGCCAGCGGGTGCAGGTCTTCGCCGACGATCTGGATGTCGGGCCGCTTGCGTGCCAGCATCTCTTTGGCAAAGCGTGCCACTTGGTGCCCGTGGGCGTAGTTCTGGTTGATCAGGAACACGCGCCGGATGGTGGGCTCGCCGCGGATGAAGGTGGTGAGCGCCTCCATCTTCATGGAGGTGTCGGCGTCGAAGCGGAAGTGCCAGAAACTGCAGCGGCTGTTGGTCAGATCCGGGTCCACCGCCGAGTGGTTCAAAAACACCACTTCTTGGCCCGGGTTGCGGCTGTTGTGGCGGTTCACGGCCTCGATGATGGCCCCGGCGATGCCCGAGCTGTTGCCTTGCGAGATGAAGCGGATGCCGCGGCCGATCGCCGCCTGCATGGCGGTCAGCGTCTCGGAGGCGCTGAGCTTGTTGTCAAAGCCCTCGATCTCGAAACGCACCCCGGCCGGGTTGCCGGCGCCGCTGAATTTTTCGGCAAAAAACTGAAAACTGCGCAGCTGGTTGATCCCCACCGGCCCCATCAGACCGGATTGCGGGTCGATCAGTGCGATGCGCACGGTTTCGCCGCGTTGCGCCCACGCCGGTACGGCGGGCAAGGCGCTGGTGAGCAAGGCGGCGGCGGTGAGTTCGCGGCGAGTCAGCTTCATGGGTTTGTCTCCTGTTGGTGGGGTTGTCGCCCATGCAGCTTAGCCACTTATGGGCTCAAACGCTCTAAGGGATTGCCCTAGCTGCTATCGCTTTGGTGACTGTGCCCCCCGCCGCTCACAAACCCGGTAGGCGGTAATTGCGTAACTGCTCCCTTAGCTTCATTTTTTGCATTTTTCCGGTGGCGCCCAGCGGGATCGAGTCCAGAAAGATGACGTCGTCGGGGATTTGCCATTTGGCGATCTTGCCGGCGTAGAAGTCGAGCAGTTGCTCGCGCGTCAGCTCCTGCCCGGGCTTTTTGACCACCACCACCACCGGGCGCTCGTCCCACTTGGGGTGTGGCACGCCCACGCAAGCGGCCATCAGCACCGCCGGGTGCGCCATGGCGATGTTCTCGACGTCGATGGAGCCGATCCACTCGCCACCAGACTTGATCACGTCTTTGCTGCGGTCGGTGATCTGCATGAAGCCGTCGGCGTCGATGGTGGCCACGTCGCCGGTGGGGAACCAGCCGTCGAGCAGCGGCGGCGGGCCTTCGCCACGGAAATAGTCGCGCACCACCCACGGCCCTTTGACCAGCAGTTCGCCCGCCGAGCGCCCGTCCCAAGGCAGCTCGTGGCCGTGGGCATCGACGACCTTCATGTCGATGCCAAAGATCGCCCGCCCCTGCTTGAGGCGGATCTGCATCTGCTCGCTTTCGGGCAGGCTCAGGTGCTGGTTTTTGAGCGTGCACACGGTGCCCAGCGGGCTGAGTTCGGTCATGCCCCAGGCGTGCAGCACCTCGACGCCGTAGCGCTCCCTGAAGGCGCTGATCATGGCCGGCGGGCAGGCCGAGCCGCCGATCACGGTGCGCTGCAGCTGCGGCAGCTTGAGATCGTGTTGCCCCATGTGCGTGAGCAGCATCTGCCACACCGTGGGCACACCGGCGGCAAAAGTCACGCCCTCGCTGGACAGCAGCTCATAGACCGATTTGCCGTCGAGCGCCGGGCCGGGCAGCACCAGCTTGCAGCCGACCGCGCATGCCGAATAGGGTATGCCCCAGGCGTTGACGTGAAACATGGGCACCACCGGCAGCACGCTGTCGCGCGCGCTCAGGCACATCACGTCGGGCAAAGCCGAGGCGTAGGCGTGCAGGATGGTCGATTGGTGGCTGTAGAGCACGCCCTTGGGGTTGCCGGTGGTGCCGCTGGTGTAGCACAGGCTCGAGGCGCTGCGTTCATCGAAGCGCGGCCAAACGTAGCTGCCGCTGTGGGCCTCGATCCAGCTCTCGTAGCTGGTTAATGCGGGCACCTGTGCGGCCCCGGGCAAGCTGGCCAGCGCGGCCGGGTCGCACAAGGCCACCCACAGGCGCACGCTCGGGCACTGGGCGGCGATGGCCTGCACGATGGGCCAAAAGCTGAGGTCGAAGCACAGCACCTGGTCTTGGGCGTGGTTGACGATCCAGGCGAGCTGCTGCGGCAGCAGGCGCGGGTTGATGGTGTGCAGAACGCGCCCGGAGCCGCTGACGCCAAAATACAGCTCAAAGTGGCGGTAGCCGTTCCAAGCCAGCGAGGCCACGCGCTCGCCTTGCTCGAGGCCCAGCGCGTCGAGGGCTTGCGCCAACTGGCGCGAACGCTGCGCTGCCACGGCGTAGCTGCTGCGGTGGATGTCGCCCTCGACCCGGCGCGAGACGATTTCGACCTCGCCGTGGTGTCGGGCCGCGTGTTCGATCAGGTCTGAAATCAGCAGGGGTTGCTCTTGCATCAGTCCAAGCATGGTTTGTGTCTCCGGTGGGTTGTCATGGCGCTATCTTAGTCGCGGCTCATCCCCACCGGCAACGGGGCCTAGCCGCGCAGGAGACAATGCCGACATGGAATTGCAAAGCAGCCGCTTCGAGTCGCTGGGCGCGGCCTTCTACACCCGGCTGGCGCCGCAGCCCTTGGCCGACCCCTATTGGGTGGGCTGCAGCCCCGCCGCCGTGGCCGATTTCGGCTTGCCCGCTGCTTGGCCGCACAGCGCCGCGCACCTGGCCCAAGCCAGCGGCAATGCGCTCGCGCCCGGCGCCTCGCCGCTGGCCAGCGTGTACAGCGGGCACCAGTTTGGCGTGTGGGCCGGCCAGTTGGGCGACGGCCGGGCGCTGCTGCTAGGCGAGCGCGCCGGGCCCGAGGCGCTGTGGGAGGTGCAGCTCAAGGGCAGCGGCCTGACGCCCTACTCGCGCATGGGCGATGGCCGCGCCGTGCTGCGCAGCTCGATCCGGGAGTTTCTGTGCAGCGAGGCCATGCACGCGCTGGGCGTGCCGAGCACGCGCGCCCTGTGCATCACCGGCTCGCCCACGGCCGTGCGGCGCGAGCGCATCGAAACGGCGGCCGTGGTCACGCGGCTGGCGCCGAGCTTCATCCGCTTTGGGCATTTTGAGCATTTTTCGCGGCGCGGGCTGCACGCCGAGCTGCGCGCCCTGACCGAGTTCGTGATTGAACACCACTACCCCGATTGCGCTGCCTGGCCGCAACCGGCGCAGCGCAGCGCCGCGCTGCTGGCAGCCGTGACGCGGCGCACCGCCGAGCTGCTGGCGCAATGGCAGGCGCTGGGCTTTTGCCACGGCGTCATGAACACCGACAACATGAGCATCCTCGGGCTGACGATCGACTACGGCCCGTTCCAGTTCATGGACGGCTTTGATCCGCAACACATCTGCAACCACTCCGACGACAGCGGCCGCTACGCCTGGGCGCAACAGCCGCGCATCGCGCTCTGGAACCTGTACTGCTTGGCGCAAGCGCTGTTGCCGCTGCTGGACGGTCTGGAGCAGGCGCGCGCGGCCCTGCAGCCTTTCGAAAACCACTTTGCCGGCGCGCTGCAGCAGCGCCTGAACGCCAAGCTGGGCCTGAGCGAGCTGCGCCCCGACGACGCCCAGCTGAGCGACGACCTGCTGCGCCTGCTGGCCGACGAGCGCGCCGATTTCACTTGGTTCTGGCGCTGCCTGAGCGACGGCGTGGCCGACTATGCACACAGCGCCCGTGTGGCCGACCTGGGGCCAGCGCGTGCGCAGCTGCAGCAATCCGATGCCTTCGATGCCTGGGCGCGGCGCTGGCGCGAACGCCTGCTCAGCGAAGCCGCACACACGCCGGTACAGGCGCGCGCCCTGATGCGACGCAGCAACCCGCGCCTGGTGCTGCGCAACCACCTGGCGCAAGCGGCCATCGAGGCCGCCGAGCAGCGCCAGTTCGAGCCCCTGCAGCGCCTGCAAGCCGCGCTGGCACAGCCCTACGACGATCTGCCCGACTGCGACGATCTGGCCGCTGCGGCACCCGACTGGGCGGCGCAGATCGTGCTGAGCTGCTCGTCCTGATGTGTGTATTTTTGTAAAACCCTAGCCGTTGCGTTACCGACCATGGAATTTGCCATCCACAAAAGCCCCGAGCAGTGGCGCGAACTGCTGGCCGCCAAAGCGGCCGAGCCGCTGGCCTACGCCGTGACCCGGCAAGCCGCCACCGAGCGCCCTTTCAGCGGCCGCTACGAAGCGCACTGGGCCCAAGGCCGCTACCACTGCATCTGCTGCGGCCAGCCTTTGTTTGACAGCGGCACCAAATTCGACGCCGGTTGCGGCTGGCCCAGCTTCAGCCACGCCCTAGCGGGTGCGGTGAGCGCGCGCCACGACCACAGCCACGGCATGGTGCGCACCGAAACCCTGTGCAGCCAATGCGGCGCCCACCTCGGCCATGTGTTCGACGACGGCCCGGCCCCCACGGGCCTGCGCTACTGCATGAACTCGGCCGCGCTCGAGTGGCAAGCGCCAAACGGCCAGTGTAGCGATAATGGCACCCTGTGATACCCACCCCACCCCCCCTACCCCCTAGCGCCGAGGCGCTGCGCGCCACCTTGCAGCAGAGCTTAGCGCCGCACCTGCTGGAAGTGATCGACGAGAGCGCCGCCCACGCCGGCCACGCCGGGGCCAACGCGCACGGCTATGGCAGCCACTTTCGGGTGCGCATCGCGGCCGCGCGCTTTGACGGCTTGAGCCGTGTGGCCGCGCACCGGCTTGTGTATGATGCGCTTCGTCCCTTTATAGACGCAGGCTTGCACGCGCTGGCAATCGAGATTCGACGCTAGTTTGCACGCCACCCTACCGCCCTACTCCCTCGCCCTGCTTCCTCCACCCTGCTCATGAAACTCCTGCTCACCGCCGTGGCCTTGGCCGCCACCCTCGCCCTGCCCGCTTATGCGCAAAACTTGGCCATCGTCAACGGCCAACCCGTGCCCACGGCACGCCTGAATACGCTGGTGCAACAAGCCGAACGCGGCGGCCGCACCGTGGACGACGCCATGCGCGCCCAGTTGCGCGAAGAGGCCATCATGCGCGAGATTTTTGCGCAAGAAGCCGAGCGCCGCGGTCTGCGTGCCAGCCCCGAGTTCCGCGCCCAGGTGCAACTGGCCACGCAAACCTTGCTCATCCGCGAACTGTTCGCCGACTTCCAGCGCAAAAACCCGGTCACCGCAGCCCAGGTGCAGGCCGAATACGCCAAATTCGCCGCCGCCAACCAAGCCCAAGAGTTCCGCGTGCGCCACATCTTGGTCGAGACCGAGGCCGAGGCCCGCGCCCTGCTGGCCGAAATCCGCGCCGGCGCCAACTTTGAAGAACTGGCGCGCACGCGCTCGCGCGACCCCGGCTCCGCCCCCCGCGGCGGCGACCTCGACTGGGCCGGCGCCGACGTATTCGTGCCCGAGTTCTCGCAAGCCATGGTCAAGCTCGGTAAAGGCCAGCTGAGCGCCGAACCGGTGCGCACCCAGTTTGGCTGGCACCTGATCCGCGTCGATGACGTGCGCGCCGCGCAACTGCCGCCGCTGGAGGCGCTGCGGCCGCAGATCGAGCAAAACCTGATGGAGCAGCGCCTGATGGCGTTCCAAGAAGAGCTGCGCAGCCGGGCGCGGATACGCTAAAGCATGAGGCCGGCGGCCCGCCCAGCCGCCCCAACTGGCCGCGACGCGCAGCACTTTCAATGCCGGAAGTGCCGCACCCCGGTAAACACCATCGCCAGGCCGCGCTCGTTGGCGGCGTCGATCACCTCTAGATCGCGCATCGAGCCACCGGGCTGGATGATGCAGTTCGCGCCGGCGTCGGCCACGGCGTCGAGCCCGTCGCGGAACGGAAAAAAGGCATCGCTGGCCACCACCGAGCCCTGCAAGGACAAGCCCGCGTGCGCCGCTTTGAGGCCGGCGATGCGCGCCGAATCGAGACGGCTCATCTGCCCCGCCCCCACCCCCAGCGTCATGCCATCGTGACAAAACACGATCGCGTTGGACTTCACGTACTTGGCCACCTTCCAGGCAAACAGCAGGTCGTCGAGCTGCGCCGGCGTGGGCTGCAGCGCCGTCACGGTTTTTAGGTCGCTGCGCTGCAGCTCGAAGTTGTCGGCCGTTTGCAGCAGCAGGCCCGAGCCCACGCGCTTGATGTCGATGGCGTTGCGCCCGCGCGCCCAGTCGCTGACATCGGTCTGCGCCAGCGCCGGCAGGGCGATCTTGAGCAGCCGCACATTGGCTTTGGACTTGAACACCGCCAGCGCCTCGGGCGTGAAATCGGGGGCGATCAGCACCTCGACGAACTGCTTGGACACCGCCTGCGCCGCAGCGCCGTCGAGCGCGCGGTTGAAGGCGATGATGCCGCCAAAGGCGCTGGTCGGGTCGGTCTGAAACGCCTTCTCGTAAGCCTGGTGCGCGCTCGCGCCCACCGCCACGCCGCACGGATTGGCGTGCTTGACGATGACGCAAGCCGGCTGGGCAAAGCTTTTGACGCATTCCCAGGCCGCATCGGCGTCGGCCAGGTTGTTGTACGACAGCTCTTTGCCCTGCAACTGCGTGCCGGTGACCAGCGAACCCGGGGCCGGATCGAGGTCGCGGTAGTAAGCGGCCTGCTGGTGCGGGTTTTCGCCGTAGCGCAAATCTTGCAGCTTGACGAAGCGGCCGTTGCTCTGGCCCGGAAAAAGCAGGCGCGGCGCCACCGCAGCCCCCGAGGGCACGCCGGCAGTCAAGTCCAATGCCGACAGATAATCGCTGATGGCGCCATCATAATGGCTGATGCGGTTAAAAGCCGCCACCGCCAGGTGCAAGCGGGTGCGCTCGCTGAGGCCACCATCTTGCAACTCGGCCAGCAGCAGCGGGTACTGGCTGGCGTCGGTGAGCACGGCCACGTCGCGCCAGTTTTTGGCGGCTGAGCGCACCATCGCCGGGCCGCCGATGTCGATGTTTTCGATCGCCTCATCGAGCGTGCAGCCGGCTTGTGCCACTGTGGCCTCGAAGGGGTAGAGGTTGACCACCAAAATGTCGATGGTGCCGATGCCCTGCGCCTGCAGAGCCGCCATGTGCTCGGGCCGCTCGCGCCGCGCCAGCAAGCCGCCGTGCACCGTGGGGTGCAGGGTTTTCACGCGGCCGTCGAGCATTTCGGGGAAACCGGTGAGCTCGGCGACTTCGGTCACGGGCAAGCCGTCTTGGGCCAGCAGGCGCGCGGTGCCGCCGGTTGAGATGAGCTGCACGCCCAGCGCGTGCAGGCCGCGCGCGAGTTCGAGCAGGCCGGTTTTGTCAGAGACCGAGAGCAGGGCTTTCATGGGCAAATTCACTTAAAACAAAATTACAAATCGAGCAAGCCGTGTTCTTGCAGCTTTTTGCGCAAGGTGTTGCGGTTCAGGCCCAGCCATTGCGCGGCGCGCGACTGGTTGCCGCCAGCGCGCGCCAGCACCACCTCGAGCAGCGGTTTTTCTACCGTGCGCAGCAGCATGTCGTGCATGTTGGCCGGTTCGCTAGGGCCCAAATCCTTGAAGTAGGCCTCGATGTTGGCGCGCACGCTGTCGGGCAGGTTGGGGGCGGTTGGGGGGCTCATGCGGCCAGCCTCCATTGAGGGTCGGGGGTGCGCTCGGGGGCGAGATCAAACCACGCCTGCACGCAGCGCAGCTGTTGCGCGGCGGTTTCGGCGCGGTTCACGGCCTGCCTAAACTCGGCCTGCTGCGGCGCCGAATCGGCGAGGGAGCGGGCGTACCAGCCCAGGTGTTTGCGTGCGCTGCGCACGCCGCTGTGCTCGCCATAAAGCTGGTAGTGCTCGAGCAGATGCGCGCGCAGCAGCCGGCTCAGTTCGGTTGCGTCTGGCGCGGGCAGATGCGCGCCAGTGGCCAAATAGTGCGCGATCTCGCGAAACAGCCACGGCCGGCCTTGGGCGGCGCGGCCGATCATGATCGCGTCGCAACCGGTGGCCGCAAGCACCGCGCGCGCCTGCTCGGGGCTGTCGATGTCGCCGTTGGCCACCACCGGAATGCGCAGCGCCGCCTTCAGCGCCGCTGCCGTGTGGTGCTCGGCTTGGCCCTTGTAGCCCTGTTCACGCGTGCGCCCGTGCAGCACGACCATCTGCACCCCGGCGGCCTCGGCGGCGCGCGCCAGTTGCAGCGCGTTTTTTTCGGCCTCGCACCAGCCGGTGCGCATTTTGAGCGTCACCGGCACGCCGTGCGGCAGGCAGGCCGCCACCACCGCCTCGATGATCGCCAGCGCGCGCGGCGGGTCTTGCATCAGGGCCGATCCGGCCCACTGGTTGCACACCTTTTTGGCCGGGCAACCCATGTTGATGTCGATGATCTGGGCGCCGCGGTCGATGTTGCTGCGCGCCGCATCGGCCATCTGCGCTGGCTCGGTGCCGGCAATCTGCACCGCGATCGGGCCGGGCTCGCCCACATGATCGAGGCGGCGCAGGGTTTTGAGGCTGTCGCGCAGCTCGGGCCGAGCGCTGATCATCTCGCTCACCGCGTAGCCCGCACCCAGCTGCTTGCACAGGGAGCGAAAAGGCCGATCCGTGACCCCGGCCATGGGGGCGACGAACAGGGTGTTGTCGAGCGTGTAAGGGCCGATGCGCATTAATAAAACCGCAAAAATAGCCACCCGGCAGCGCCACCTCGAGGGGCGCGCACGGTGCAGCGGCTGCCAATAAATTGAGCAGTCTATTGTACCCGGCGCACTCTGCCCGCTTGACCCTGCCCGCTTGACCCGCTTGAAGCCTTCGCTGCCAACCCGCCTCCATAAAGCCAGACCCCACAACCCAAGTTGGTCGGTGGCAACCCAGCGCCGCCTGCCGCGCCCGCCGCGTCACCCTTATACTGGCCCCACGATGGAAGCTGTGCTGTGGTCGATCTTGGATGCCTTGCGTCTGCCACAATTTGGCCTGACGACGGTGTTTGTGGTCGCCTATCTGTCGGCCACTTTGCTGCCATTGGGTTCGGTGCCGGTGGTGCTGGGCGTGATCAAGCTCAACCCCGAGCTCTATTGGCCGGTGATGCTGGTGGCCACGGCCGGCAACACCTTGGGCGCCATCACCAACTGGCTGGTGGGCTACGGTGCCCATTCGGCGGTGGACAAGGCGCGCGGCTCGGCCACCCACGTCAAGGCGCTCGAGTGGCTGCGCCGTTTTGGCCCCAAGGCCTGCTTGGTGAGTTGGTTGCCGGGCATCGGCGACCCGCTGTGCGCGGTGGCCGGCTGGTTGCGGCTGCCTTTTTGGCCCTGCGTGTTTTACATGGGGTTGGGCATGTTTTTGCGCTACTTAACCTTTATCTCGGCCCTGCTGTGGCTGCTGCCCGACGAGTGGGCCGAATTTTTGGGTTGATTTTTGGCTTGACACCCACCGCGAGCTCACGCAAGCGCATCGAGCCCAAAAGCCGCGACCATGCGTGCGCGCAGCTCCAACCAGAGGCGCTGCAATTCGGGCCAATCGGCGCGCTCGGCCTCGAGTTGCAAGGCGTGCGCCAAAGGGCTGATTTCGGTATGGCCCAAAGTGTTGAGCACGCCCTTGAGGCTGTGCGCCAAACGACTGAACGCGGCTCGGTCCTGCTGCGCCACCAACAAAGCGGCAGCGAGCTGGAAATCGTGCACAAACTGCTCGATGCAAGCGTCACGAAAGGCCAAATACAGGTCGCTGTCGTTGTCGAACAGGCTCTGCAAGGCCACCTGCTCGCACCGAGGCAAGCGCAGTACCTCGCTGCCCTCCGGTAAAGCCGGCAACGAACACGGCTTGGGGGGCACTTGCTCCACCAGAATCCCTTTAGCCCGCGGGCTGCTGACCAGATTTGCCAGCGGCCTTGGCCTTGGGCTTGCTGGATCTGGCTTTGCTGGCTTTGGCTTTGACGGGAGGTGGTTCGCTAGGGGCTAGAGCCAACGCACCGCCGTTGGCCGCAGGCGCTGGCTCTTCGGCAGCGTCTTTGTTGGCCAGCAAATGGCCCAGCGCCGCCTCGATCAGGGGCGGCAGCTCTTGCACCAGACGCGGCTTGTGCACCACGTCCACCCCGTCCAAGGCGGCGGCATAGGGTTCGCGCTGCTGCGCGTCGAGCGCCGTGAGCACGACCAGTTTGCAGTTGCCAAACAGGGCGTGGTTGCGCAACCCGCTGATGAGCGTGGCACCGTCCATGCCCGGCAACAGAATATCGACGATGATCAGGTCTGGCTGCAGGTGACCGAAAGAGACCAAGCCGGCGATGGCGTCGGCAGACACGTGCAATTCGATGGCCGGGTAGCGCTGCTTGACCAGCGTCGAGACCAAGCCTTGAAAGTGCGCCGAATCTTCGATCAACAAAATGCGCGGCACGTGCACCGAATGGCGGCGCCGCCCGCTGGGGCGCAGCGACGCGCCGCCGTGCATGGCCGCCACGCCCGTGACGCCGGCGCGGCTGCCCTTGATCCAGCGCTCGAGCGAGTCGCGCGTGATGCGCCGGTGCCCGCCGGGGGTCTTCCACGCCTGCAGATCGCCCCGATCGACCATCAGCTGCACCGACCGCACGGCCATCCCGAGCATTTTGGCCACCTCCAGCGTGGTGTAGTAGGCGCCGGAGGACATGTCAACAGAGTTGTTTGTGTAATTCATGGGCGTATTCTGCAACAAATGGCACATTGAGCGCAAGACTGTTTTTAGTAATTTTGTCGGAAATTAGGCCAGCGACTTGAAGCGCACGCGCTTGGGCCGCGCGCCCTCCTCGCCCAAGCGGCGTTGCTTGTCGGCTTCGTACTCGGTGAAGTTGCCGTCGAAAAACACCCATTGGCTGTCGCCCTCGTAGGCCAGGATGTGGGTGCAGATGCGATCTAGGAACCAGCGGTCGTGGCTGATGACCATGGCGCTGCCGGCAAACTCGAGCAGCGCCTCTTCGAGCGCGCGCAGGGTTTCGACGTCGAGGTCGTTGGAGGGCTCGTCGAGCATGAGCACGTTGCCGCCCAGCGCCAGCGTTTTGGCCAAGTGCAGCCGGCCGCGCTCGCCGCCCGAGAGGTTTTTGACCAGTTTTTGCTGGTCGTTGCCCTTGAAGTTGAAGCGCCCCAAGTAGGCCCGGCTGGGCATCACGAACTTGCCCACGGTGATGTTGTCGAGCCCGCCCGAGACATCCTCCCACACCGTTTTTTCGCCGGCCAGCGATTCGCGGCTTTGGTCCACAAAGGCCAGCTGCGCGGTCTTGCCGATGACGATCGAGCCGCTGTCGGGCTGTTCCTTGCCCTGGATCATGCGAAACAGGGTCGATTTGCCGGCGCCGTTGGGGCCGATGATGCCGACGATGGCACCCGCCGGCACGGCAAAGCTGAGTTTGTCGATCAGCAGCCGGTCGCCAAAGGACTTGCTCACGTCGTGGAACTCGATCACTTGCGCGCCCAGGCGCTCGGCCACGGGGATGAAGATCTCGTTGGTCTCGTTGCGGCGCTGGTAGTCCACGTCCGACAGCTCTTCGAAGCGCGCCAGCCGCGCCTTGCTCTTGGCTTGGCGCCCCTTGGCGTTGGCGCGCACCCACTTGAGCTCTTCTTTCATGGCGCGCATGCGCGCGTCTTCGCTCTTTTGCTCGCTCTCGAGGCGGCGCTCTTTCTGCTCCAGCCAGTCGGTGTAGTTGCCTTTGTAGGGGATGCCGTGGCCGCGGTCAAGCTCCAAAATCCACTCAGCGGCGTTGTCGAGGAAGTAGCGATCGTGGGTGATGGCCACCACCGTGCCCGAAAAACGCTTGAGGAACTGCTCGAGCCAGTGCACGCTTTCGGCGTCCAAGTGGTTGGTGGGTTCGTCGAGCAGCAGCATATCGGGGCGGCTGAGCAACAGGCGGCACAGCGCCACGCGGCGTTTTTCACCGCCCGAGAGGTTTTTGATCAGCGCCTCCCAGGGCGGCAGATTGAGCGCGTCGGCCGCCAACTCGAGCTGCAGCTCAGAATTTTCGGAGCCCGAAGCCGAGATGATGGCCTCGAGCTCGGCCTGCTCGGCGGCCAGGGCGTCAAAGTCGGCGTCGGGTTCGGCGTAGGCGGCATAGACCTCTTCGAGGCGCGCCTTGGCCGCCAGCGCGCCGCCGATGCCCTCTTGCACCGCCTCGCGCACGCTTTGCTCGGGGTTGATCTGTGGCTCTTGCGGCAGGTAGCCGATGCGGATGCCAGGCATGGGCACGGCCTCGCCTTCGATCTCTTTGTCCACCCCAGCCATGATCTTGAGCAGGGTCGATTTGCCCGAGCCGTTGAGGCCCAGCACGCCGATCTTGGCGCCGGGAAAGAAGCTGAGCGAGATGTCTTTCAAGATCTGGCGCTTGGGCGGCACCGTCTTGCAGACGCGGTTCATGGAGAAAACGTATTGGGCCATGGGCAGTGCAAAAATTAGAGAAGTGCAAGATACGCCACACCCCAAGGTGCAGCCACGCATCGATTATGCGCTGCCCAAGCCAGTTTGCGTCGCTTTGTGCCACAATCGGGGCAGCGTGCACCCGCATTCGGTGCCGCTGCAGCGCCATGCTGGGGCTGGTTTGTGTAGGTTTGCGCTCCGCTGCCTTTGAGGCCACGGGCACGAATCCATTCAGCCCAACCCGATTTTGCTCCCATCTGCCCATGATTGCCCTTGCCCCACGCGGCGCAGGGAGTGGCCGATACCCCTGATGCGCCCGCCTATGGGCGCCACCTAGACCCATGACTTTTGATGAACTGAACCTGGTCCCGGCACTGCTGGACGCCGTGCGCGAGCAAGGCTACACCCAACCCACTCCGGTGCAGGCGCAAGCCATACCGCTGGTGCTGGCCGGCCACGACCTACTGGCCGGCGCCCAGACCGGCACCGGCAAAACCGCCGCCTTCACGCTGCCGCTGCTGCAGCGCCTGCACGGCGGCCCCAAGGGCAGCGAAGGCCAAGCGGCCCACGATGCCCCCAAACGCGGCCAGTCGCGCCCCATCCGCGCCCTGGTGCTCACCCCCACGCGCGAACTCGCGGCGCAGGTAGAAGAATCGGTGCGCGTCTATGGCAAGCACCTGCACTTGAAATCGACCGTGATTTTTGGCGGCGTGGGCATGAACCCGCAGATCGACAAGCTGGCCCGCGGTGTCGATGTGCTGGTCGCCACCCCGGGGCGGCTGCTCGATCTGGTGGATCAGGGGCGCCTAGATCTGTCCAAAGTGGAAATCCTGGTGCTCGACGAAGCCGACCGCATGCTCGACATGGGCTTCATCCACGACGTGAAAAAAATCCTGCGCCTGTTGCCGCAAAACAAACAAAGCCTGCTGTTTTCGGCCACCTTCAGCGACGAAATCCGCGAGCTGGCCAACGGCTTGCTGCGCAACCCCCAGCACATTCAGGTCACGCCGCCCAACTCCACGGTGCAGCGCATCGTGCAGACCATCCACCCGGTGGGGCGTGGCAAAAAGAAGGCGTTGCTGGCGCACATCATCAAAGAGCACGACTGGAGCCAGGTGCTGGTGTTCACACGCACCAAATTCGGCGCCAACAACGTGGCCGACTACCTCAATGCCCACGGCATCGGGGCCATGGCGCTGCACGGCAACAAGAGCCAGAGCGCGCGCACCCAGGCGCTGGCCGACTTCAAGAGCGGCAGCATCCGCGCCCTGGTGGCCACCGACATCGCGGCGCGCGGCATCGACATCGACGACTTGCCGCACGTGGTCAACTACGACATCCCCAATGTGTGCGAAGACTACGTGCACCGCATCGGCCGCACCGGGCGCGCCGGTGCCGAGGGCGCCGCCGTGAGCCTGGTGAGCCTGGACGAAGAAGGCTTCATGATGGCGATCGAGAAGTTCACCAAACAGCAGATCGCGGTGCAGGCCTTCCCCGAGTTCATGCCCGAAGCCGACGAAAAAGCCGAACCCATCGCCATGGGGCGCCAAACCCTGTGGGGCGGGGCCGGCAAACCCCCCAGCCGCGATGTGATGGCCGCCGCCGGCCGCGCGGCGCGCAAAGAAATGACCGAGCGCGTGCGCGACAGCAAGGGCGGCGGACGCAATGCCAAGCCCGCGCATCCGCGCGCCGGCGCGCACCCGGCGCGGCCCGCACCGCAGCGCGCAGCGGCCGCGCCCGTGGTCCGCGACGACGACTACGATGACGACGCCCCACCTCCGCGCCACGCCGACCCCTTGGCCCCGGCGCGGCCGGCCAACGCCGCCGGGCGGCGCCGCACCCCGCGCCCCAATGGCGGCGGCGGCTTCGGCCCCTCCGGCCCGCGCAGCCAAGCCCCCGGTAGCGGGCCACGCCAAGGCGCAGGCCAAGGCCCGGCGCGCAGCCGCGGAGCCGGCAGCGCAGGCGCAGCGGGTTCTGGCGGCCCGGCGCGCCAGCCCGACCCGCTGCGCACCGGCATCGACGCGCTGGGCCAGCGCGGCGGCGGTGGCGGCAACCGCTCACGCAGCGGCGGCGGTGGTGGCGGCGGTGGTGGCGGTGGTGGCGGTGGCCAAGGCGGCATCGACCCGCTGCGCACCCGTTTTGGCCGCATCAAATAAGGAGTGGTGAGGCATGCGCATTTTGCACACCATGCTGCGCGTCGGCGATCTGGAGCGCTCGATCGCCTTTTACACCCAAGTGCTGGGCATGGAGCTGCTGCGCCGCTCCGAAAACCCCGAGCACCGCTACTCGCTGGCGTTTTTGGGCTTTGAGGGCGGCAACCCCGGCCAAGCCGAAATCGAGCTCACCTACAACTGGGGCGTGACGCAGTACGAGCACGGCAGCGCCTACGGCCACATCGCCATCGGCGTGCCCGACGCCTACGCGGCCTGCGAGCGCATCAAAGCCGCCGGCGGCCGCGTCACGCGCGAAGCCGGCCCGGTACTGGGCGGCAGCACCGTGATCGCCTTCGTGACCGACCCCGACGGCTACAAGATCGAGTTGATCCAGCGCGACTTCGCTGCCGCCGGGGCGGGTTTGCGCTAAAGCCGGTTGGCCAACAGCTCGGCCTGCTCGGCAAACTTTTTCGGATTGCTTAGGCGCAACTGCGCTAGGTTCTGCAGCTTCCACCGCAGGCCCGGCAGGTGCTCGAGATCGCTGACGTCCAGCAAAGACCATTCGGGCGCACCGCTCACCAGCGACAGTAGGAAGCGTCGCTCGCCAGCATCCAGCCCGCGCTGCACCTCCAGCAGCAGGCGATCGCGCGCGGCAAGCAAGGCTTCCAAGGGGACGGGATCGGCCGTCATCCCTTGGAAGTTGTGCTCGAAGTCATGTCGAATGTCCCGCAGCGGCGGAAACAGCACTTCGTGCACCGGTCGGTTGCTGCTGGCCAGATAGACCACGAAGGCGCGCCGGATGCCGGGCGTGATGCCTTCGTGCGCAAAGAGTTGCATCACATCAAACAGGTCGCGCGGGTGCTGGCGGTCCAGCGCCGCCACCAGTTTGCCACCGTACACATCTTCCAGCGAAACCACGGGGATCTCGAGGTCGGCCATCAGCACATTTCGCGCGGTCGGCGTAAGCGCAGCCTGGCGCACTGGCCGCACCGTGCCCCGCAGCACAAAGTTGACTTCAATCTTGACTTGCACAAGACCACGGCGCACCAGCAACTTGGTCTCCCCTGCTGCGGCCGCTGGCGCGTGGGTCTGGAAGCCCCGCTTCGTCAGGCGCAGCGCCGCGTTTCGAATGGCCTCGTTGATGCGCGCCAGCGCCGCGTCACGTGGCAGCGTGTGGTCGCAAAAGACCAGATCCAAGTCCACCGACAAGCGTGGCATGTCGCGCACGAAGAGGTTGATCGCGGTTCCACCTTTGAGCGCGAACGTGTCGTCCACGAACACCAGCGGCGCCACCTGTGTCAACAAACGCGCGCTATCAAGGTAGGTCTGATTCAAGGTTTGAGCACCAGCAAACCAGCGGCCGATCGGGATACCCAAGGCCGGTCGCTGCCCGTTGGCAACGTGGCGGGGTCGAGCTTGGCAGCCCAAGGCAGCGCAGCCTCGCGGCCAAGCTGCAGGCACAGCCGCACGGTTTTAACGCTCGTGCAGCGCAGCAGCAGGTCGCGCAGCACGTCGGCACGCAGGCCGTAGGCGCTCTCCATGAGCTCTCGCGCTTCCTGCAGCGGCTGGCGCACGCCCACGTCGCTGAGCAATTCCAGCAGCGCGCGCTCCGGCGCCGATACCTGCGGCGCTCCCTCGCGCTTCTCGAACGGGCCAGCGTGCAGCAAGGCGCTGGGCTGCTCATCGAACAACCGCTTGCGGTGGTACGCAGCCGGAAAACGCTCTGTGAACCATTCGGGCAGATACCCGGCCACCCAGCCGTAAAGCTGCAGCACCGGCTGCTGCGCCACGTACTGGCGCACGCCGTACCAGTCTAGCGCCGACTTGCCACCCACGTGCAGGCCCTCAAAACGGCGCTGCAGCAAAAGCAGACTCGGATGCAGGGCTAGGGTGTCGTTGGGGCGGCAGTAAACCCCACGCGTCAGGCGCGTCAGCCAGCCCGCGCGCACGTAGTGAACGGCCAGATCGGCAGAGATGCCCAGCGCCGCCAGATCCGCCGAGGTCAACGGCGACCCAGCGGGCAGACGGGTGTAGAGCGTGTTTAGCTTGCTCATTGGATACGCAGCTGCGCTTCGATTAACAAACTTTTTTCAAATCCAATCCACTTGAAATACTTCTTTGAATCGTAGCAAAACTACGCCAAAAACGAATATTCAAAATTATCGTCGCAAACTCAGATCACAAACGCCAAACCGCCCAGCGCCGCCGCGCCTAGGCCAGCGCCCGGGCAGCCGCTCAAAGCGTGTCGGCCCCGCCCATGTAGGGCCGCAGCGCGGCTGGGATGCCGATGCGGCCGTCGGCGCGTTGGTGGTTTTCGAGCACCGCCACTAGGGTGCGGCCCACCGCCAGACCGGAGCCGTTGAGGGTGTGCAGCCACTCGTTTTTGCCTTGGGCGTTTTTGAAGCGCGCTTGCAGCCGCCGCGCCTGGAAGGCTTCGCAGTTGCTCACCGAGCTGATTTCGCGGTAGGTGGCTTGCGCCGGCAACCAGACTTCGAGGTCGTGCGTGCGCGCCGCGCCAAAACCCATGTCGCCGCTGCACAGCAGCACCACGCGGTAGGGCAGTTCGAGCAGTTGCAGGATGGTTTCGGCGTGCTGCGTCATCTCGTGCAGCGCCTCTTGGCTGCGCTCGGGGTGCACGATCTGCACCATCTCCACTTTGTCGAACTGGTGCTGGCGGATCAGGCCGCGCGTGTCGCGCCCGGCGCTGCCGGCTTCGGAGCGGAAACACGGGGTGTGGGCGGTGTATTTGAGCGGCAGCTCGGCCTCGGGCACGATGCGCTCGCGCACCAAGTTGGTGAGCGTGACCTCGCTCGTGGGGATGAGGTAGAGCGCGCCTTCGTCCTCGCCCTCGACCCCGCCTTTTTTGACGGCAAAGAGGTCGGCCTCGAACTTGGGCAACTGGCCGGTGCCGCGCAGCGTGGCGGCGTTGACCACGTAAGGCGTATAGCACTCGGTGTAGCCGTGGCGCTCGGTCTGCACGTCGAGCATGAACTGCGCCAGCGCCCGGTGCAGCCGCGCCAGCCGCCCCTTGAGCACCACAAAACGCGAGCCGCTGAGCTTGGCCGCGGACTCGAAATCGAGCCCCAAGGGCTCACCGAGTTCGACGTGGTCGCGCGCTGCAAAACCCAGCGGGCTGGGGTTGGCGCCGTAGCCGCCCGGCTGCCCGGCACCCAGCGGCGCCCAGCGGCGCAATTCCACGTTGGCGCTCTCGTCGGCGCCCAGCGGCACCTCGGGCTGCGGCAGGTTGGGCAGCGCCAGCAGCATGTCTTGCAGCTCGGCCTGAATCTGCTCCAGCCGCGCGGCCGAGCGTTCCAGCGCTGCTTTGATCTGACCCACTTCGGCCATGGCCGCCTCGGCCTCGGCGTGCCGGCCTTGGCCCTTGAGCACGCCGATTTGCTTGGAGCGGCTGTTGCGCTGCGCCTGCAGATCTTCGGTTTGCACCTGCAAGGCTTTGCGCTCGTGCTCGAGCGCGCCAAAGGCCTCTACATCGAGGAAGGGTTGCGGGTTTTTGCGGGTTTGCAAGCGCTCGACGACGGCGTCGAGGTCTTTGCGCAGGTGTGCGAGTTCTAGCATGGTGGCCCCGATTTTAGGCGCTGCCGCACCCTAGGCTGCGCAAAACGAAGCGCGCTTTTGCCATACAATCACGCGCTGCTGCGGGTGTAGTTCAATGGCAGAACGGCAGCTTCCCAAGCTTCATACGAGGGTTCGATTCCCTTCACCCGCTCCACTTCAGCCCGGTCTATCGCTCTGCCTCAGCCCTGCGCTTGGGATTTGGGCCCATCCGGCGCCCCCTCCTCCTCCATCCCGGCTTGCACCGCCTCCTTGAGCTTGGGGCTGGCGTGGAACGTGACCACGCGCCGCGCCGCAATGGCCACCGACTCGCCGGTGCGCGGGTTGCGGCCGGGCCTCGGGGATTTGGTGCGCACCTGAAAATTGCCAAAGCCCGACAGCTTCACGTCGTCACCCTCAATCAGGCGCTCGGCGATCTGGTCAAAAAAAGCCTCGACGAGGTCTTTGGATTCGCGCTTGTTGAAGCCGATTTGCTGGTACAGCAGCTCGGCCATCTGGGCTTTGGTCAGGGTGTTGTCGTCTGGTGCGGTTTCGCTCAGATCGGGGTCGGGCAGGGGCTTGCTCAGGCTCACAACAGAGGTCTCCAGCGGATGGGGTAATCAGGCGCGCAAGCGCGCGTGCAATTGTGCCGACAACGCGGCCAGCACCGACTGCACCACGGCATCGATTTGCGCATCGGTCAGGTTGGCGTCGTCGCGCTCCAGCGTCAGGCGCAAAGCCCAACTCTGCTCGCCTTCAACTAGGCCGCCAGCCCCCGCATTGTGCCCTAGGAGCCTGTCGGGCTTGGGCCGGTAAATATCAAACAGACGCACATCGGTGAGCCAACCGGTGGTGTCGGCGCCGCGCACGGTGGCCAGCAGTTCGGCGTGCGCGACGCGCTCGGGCAGCACCACGGCCAGGTCGCGCTGCACGGGCTGGTGCCGGTGCACCGGTTGCGCCTGCACCAGCTCGCGCTGCAGCAGCGGCTCGAGCTCGAGCTCAAACAGCACCGGGGCCTGCTGCCAGCCCTCGCTCTGGCGCCAGCGCGGGTGCAGCTCGCCAATGTAACCGATCGCCTGCCCGTCGAGCCACACCTGGGCGCAGCGGCCCGGGTGCAGCGCCGGGTGCTCGGCCGGCTCGAAGCGCGCTTGGCGCGGCGCCAGCAGGGCTTGCAGATCGCCCTTGAGGTCGTGGAAATCGACGCTGCGCGCACCCTCGCCCCACTGCAACGGCAGCGCATCGCCCCAGGCCAGTGCCGCCACGCGCAGCGGCTGCGCCACCCCGGCCACGCTGGTGGGGCCGTCGGGCACCGCCGCGTCGTGGCGAAACACGCGCCCGAGCTCGAACACGCGCACGCGCTCGGCCTTGCGGTCGGTGTTGAACTTGAGCACCGCCAGCAAGCTGCCCAGCAGCGAGGAGCGCATCACGCTCATCTGGCTGGCGATCGGGTTGAGCAGGGCGATCGGCTGGGCGTTGCCCGCCCAGTCGCGCTCCCAACGCTCTTGCACGAAGCTGAAGTTGATGGTTTCTTGGTAGCCCAGCTGCGCCAGCAGTCGCCGCAGCGCGTAGGGGCCGCGGCGGCGCTCGGGCTGCGCCAGCGCCGTCACCGGCGCCAGCGGCGGCGTGTGCGGCAGGTGCTCGTAGCCGATCAGGCGCGCCACTTCTTCGATCAGGTCGGCTTCAATCTGCAAATCGAAGCGGTACGAAGGCGGCGTCATGCTCAGGCTGCCCTGCCCTTCGTGCACCTGCAGCCCGAGGCGGCGCAGCGCCTGCGCGCACTGCTCGAGCGTGAGCGGCATACCGATCACCTTGGCCGCGCGCGCCACCCGCAGCGCCACCGGCTGCGGCTGCGGCAGGTTCAGGCTCTGGTCGTCGATCGGACCGGGTTGGCCGCCGCAAATCTGCAAAATCAGCTCGGTGATGCGCTCGAGGTGTTCGACCGTGGTGGCCGGATCGACCCCGCGCTCGAAGCGGTGCCCGGCGTCGGTGCTGAAGTGGTAGCGGCGCGAGCGCCCGGCGATGGCCTTGGGCCACCAAAAAGCGGCCTCGAGATAGACATCGCGCGTGGCGTCGCTCACCGCTGTGGCCGCTCCGCCCATGATGCCGGCCAGCGACTCCAGCGCCTGCGCATCGGCGATCACGCCCACCGTTTCGTCCACGCTCACCGTTTGGCCGTTGAGCAGCTGCAGCGTCTCGCCGGCGCAGCCCCAGCGCACCTGCAAGCCGCCCTCGATGTGCGCCAAGTCAAAAATGTGGGAGGGGCGGCCGAACTCGAACATCACGTAGTTGGAGATGTCCACCAGCGCCGAAACGCTGCGCTGGCCGCAGCGCGCCAGCCGCTGCACCATCCAGGCCGGGGTGGCGGCGCCGGCGTTGATGCCGCGCACGATGCGGCCGCTGAAGCGCCCACACAGATCGGGGGCAAGCACTTGCACCGGCAGCACCTCGGTTTGCGTGGGGGCCACGCGCGGCCAAGCCGGGGTGTGCAGCGGCGCCCCGGTGAGCGCGGCCAGCTCGCGCGCCACGCCATAGACGCTCAGGCAGTGCGCGAGGTTGGGGGTGAGTTTGAGGGTGAAAATTTGATCGTCGAGCTGCAGGCAGGTGCGCACATCTTGCCCCAGCGGAGCGTCGGCGGGCAGCTCGAGCAAGCCGCTGGCGTCGTCGGCGATGCCCAACTCCTGCGCCGAGCACAGCATGCCGTGGCTGGCCACGCCGCGCAGCTGCCCGAGCCCGATGTGCAGCGCTTCGCCGCTGGGCCCCGGCGGCAGCACCGCCCCCACCCGCGCGCACGGCACCACCATGCCGGCGCGCGCATTGGGCGCACCGCAGACAATCTGCAAGCGCTCGCCGCCGCCCACATCGACTTGGCAGACGCGCAGCCGCTCGGCCTGTGGGTGCGGCTCGAGGTGCTCGATGCGCGCCACCACCACGCCGCTAAAAGGCGGCGCGGCGGGGCGGCGCTCTTCGACCTCTAGGCCGGCCATGGTCAAGGTGTCGGCCAGCTGCTCGCTGCTCAAGGGGGGGTTGCAGAATTCGCGCAACCAGGATTCGGGGAATTGCATCGTGTGCTCTCGGGCGGGGCAATGTGGGGGGTCAACGAAGGCTGGGCAACACCAAACTCATTGAAACTGGCGCAAAAACCGCAGGTCGCCGTCGAAAAACAGGCGCAAATCGGCCACGCCGTAGCGCAGCATGGTCAGGCGGTCGGGCCCCATGCCAAAGGCAAAGCCGATGTAGCGCTCGGGGCATAGCCCCATGTTGCGCACCACGTTGGGGTGCACCTGACCCGATCCCGCCACCTCGAGCCAGCGCCCGGCCAGCGGGCCAGACTGAAACTGGATGTCGATCTCGGCGCTGGGCTCGGTGAAGGGAAAGAAGCTGGGGCGAAATCGCAACACCAGATCGTCGGATTCGAAGAAGGTGCGGCAAAAATCGGTGAACACGAACTTCAGGTCTTTGAAGCTCACGTTTTCGCCGATCCACAGCCCCTCGCACTGGTGGAACATGGGCGAATGGGTGGCGTCGCTGTCCACGCGGTAGGTGCGGCCGGGCGCAATCACGCGGATTTCGGGCATGGCGCCGTCAAACAGCGCGGCGGCATCCGCCCCCGCCAGCTGCTTGTGGCGCTGCACGTGTTGCAGCGCGTGGCGGATCTGCATCGGGCTGGTGTGGGTGCGCAGCAGGTAGGGCTCGGGCTGCTCGCCCACCTGCACATAAAAGGTGTCGTGCATCGAGCGCGCCGGGTGGTCGGCGGGCGTGTTGAGGGCGGTGAAGTTGAACCAGTCGGTTTCGATCTCGGGGCCGTCGGCGACCGCAAAACCCATGGAGCCAAAAATGGCCTCGATGCGCTCCAGCGTCAGGCTCACCGGGTGCAGACCGCCGCTGCCGCGCTGGCGCCCGGGCAGCGTCACGTCCAGCGCCTCGGCATGCAACTGGCGCTGCAGTTCGGCCTCGGCCAGCTCGGCGCGGCGTTGGTTGAGCGCGGCCTCGATGGCCTGTTTGCTCAAGTTGATGGCCGCGCCCCGGGTCTTTTTCTCGTCCACGCTCAGGCTGGCCAGCCCTTTCATGAGTTCGGTCAGGCGGCCGCTCTTGCCTAGGTACTGGGCCTTGGCGTTTTCGAGCTCGGCGGGGGTGTGGGCCTGCGCGAACTGCGCGCGCGCCGATTGCAGCAGGGTGTCGAGTTCGTTCATCGCATTGCATCCGAGCCCAGGCTTGCAGCAGCGGCTCATGGGCCTATCAAGGGAGCCGGTAAAGGCCAAGTGGAAACACAAACAAAAAGGGCCAGTGCCGTACAGCGCTGGCCCTCGCCTAGAGGGGGGCTCTGGTTGGCCGCCACACCAGCGCGGCGTCCAGCCATCGGGCCCTCTTCAAGCCCTCATCACGCCGTAACAAGGCCCAGATCAGGCTGCCACAGCGGGGGCTGCGCCAAGGTGAGCCCGCGCCTGCTCAACAATGCGCGCAAAAGCGGCGCGGTCGTTGACGGCCAGATCAGCCAGCACCTTGCGGTCGATGGCGATGGCGGCTTTTTTCAGACCGTTGGCAAACTGGCTGTAGCTCAGGCCGAGTTCGCGCGCGCCGGCGTTGATGCGCGCAATCCACAGCTGGCGAAACACGCGCTTGCGGGCGCGGCGGTCGCGGTAGGCGTACTGGCCGGCCTTCATCACCGCCTGTTTGGCGATGCGATAGACATTGCCGCGGCGGCCGCGGAAACCTTTGGCCAAAGCCAATACTTTTTTGTGACGGGCGCGTGCCGTTACACCACGTTTGACGCGAGGCATAGAAAACTCCTTGTTCGTCGGGTTGGATTACAGGCCGGCAAAGGGCAGCATCTGCGCCATGTGACCCATATTGGTCTCATGCACATTCACTGCACCGCGCAGTTGGCGCTTGTTTTTCGTGCTCTTCTTGGTCAGGATGTGACGCTTGAAGGCTTGGCCGCGCTTGACGGTGCCACCCGGACGAACGCGAAAACGCTTTTTCGCGCTGCTCTTGGTCTTCATTTTGGGCATTTTGTGCTCCTTCTTGAATGGTGCTCGTGAGGCGCTGCGATACCCACCGCAGGCTTGTAGAGCCCCCGAGCCACTTATGGCTTGCAGCGGGTGACCGCCCCGCGCTGCAAGCGTTGTCGCCCTGCCCTTAAGCAGGCTGGGCGACGGGTGCCGTTTCCGACACCGGTTTGGTGCCCCCCGACTTTTTGCGTCCGGGGGCAATCATCATGATCATCTGGCGCCCTTCGAGCTTGGGGAATTGCTCCACCACGATCGCATCGCCGAGCTCTTCGCGGATGCGCTGCAACAGCGCCAGCCCGATTTCTTGGTGCGTGATCTCGCGGCCCCGAAAACGCAGCGTCACCTTGCACTTGTCGCCTTCTTCGAGGAAGCGGCGGATGTTGCGCATCTTGATGTGGTAGTCGCCGTCATCGGTGCCGGGGCGGAACTTGATTTCCTTGACCTCGATGACTTTTTGCTTCGACTTGGCTTCGGCGGCTTTTTTCTGCTCGGCGTACTTGAACTTGCCGTAATCGATCAGGCGACACACCGGGGGTTTGGCGATGGCGGCGATTTCGACCAGATCGACGTCGAGTTCACCAGCCATGCGCAGCGCTTCTTGAATGCTGACCACACCAATGGCCTCGCCCTCTGGGCCCAGCAGGCGCACCTCGGGCACGAGGATCTCGCGGTTGAGGCGGTGGGCGCGTTCTTCGCGGTGGCGGCGATCGCGGAAGTTCGGAGCAGTTGTAGCGATGGTGAAATCCTTTGGTTCAAACGAAGGGGGGCCAAGCAAAAAGCTCAAGCCTTGGTGTCGAGTTCGTGCTGCAAGCGCTGCACGAAGGCATCGAAGGCCATGACACCGAGGTCTAGGTTGCCGCGCGCACGCACCGCAACCGCCCCAGAGGCCTTCTCTTTGTCGCCCACGACGACCAAGTAAGGCAGCTTTTGCATGGAAAACTCCCGGATTTTATACGTGATTTTCTCATTGCGCAAATCCAGCGCCACCCTAAAGCCCTGCGCCTCGAGTTTTTTGGCAATTTCGCGACAGGTGTCGGCCTGCGCGTCGGTGATGTTGAGCACCGCCACCTGCTGCGGCGCCAGCCACAGCGGCAACGCACCGGCGTGCTGCTCGATCAAAATGCCGATGAAGCGCTCGAGGCTGCCGACGATGGCACGGTGCAAGATCACCGGCGCGCGCCGGCTGCCGTCTTCGGCCACGTACTCGGCCTCGAGCCGCTCGGCGAGGTTGAAATCGACCTGAATGGTGCCGCACTGCCACTCGCGCCCAATCGCGTCCTTGAGCGTGTATTCGATCTTGGGGCCATAAAAAGCGCCCTCGCCCGGCGAAATCTGGAACTCGCAGCCGGCGTGGCGCAGGCTGTCGATCAGCGCCTGCTCGGCCTTGTCCCACTGGGCATCGGAGCCGATGCGCGCCGCTGGGCGCGTCGAGACCTTGTACAAAATATCGTGGAAACCGAAGTCGGCATAGACTTTTTTCAGCACCTGGGTGAAGGTGTCGCATTCGGCCAAAATTTGCTCTTCGGTGCAAAAGATGTGGCCGTCGTCTTGCGTGAAGCCGCGCACGCGCATGATGCCGTGCAGCCCGCCCGAGGGCTCGTTGCGGTGGCACTGGCCAAACTCGCCGTAGCGCAGCGGCAGGT
>Ga0207950_100052_pt1 | contig 62471 bp, 49 predicted proteins | sample Subbio11_8B_AprC_FD_184814 | JGI IMG/M metagenome (GOLD analysis project Ga0207950, IMG submission 184814) | Serpentinite rock and fluid subsurface biosphere microbial communities from McLaughlin Reserve, California, USA - CR11_8B_AprC (SPAdes) | ecosystem: Environmental > Terrestrial > Deep... | reverse complement strand
GACGCCGTTGTTGTCGTGCAGGGTGATGGCTTGGTTGGCCAGGTTGAGCAGGCCGCTGTTGCTGCCTGCGGCCACGCCCAGGCCCAGCGCGTAGGTGCTGCTGGTGGTGCCCGCGCCGTCGGCGCCAAAGCTGCTGCTGGTGATCGTGAACTGGTTGGCAAAGTTGGCGCTGGCGTTGACGTTCAAGCTGCTCTCGTCGACCGTCAGGGCCGGCAGGACCACCTCGGCGGCGCGCTCCAGACTTACACTTGGCATGTCATCGAGCACATCGACGTTGACACGCACGCCGCCCACGATCGGGTCGCCGTCGCCATCAACGGCGCTGATGGTGAAGCCGCCTTGCAGCAACGCTTGCAGGTCTTCGCCTTGGGCGCCGTGCGTTTGGGCGCGCAGCAGCTCGAATTGGTATGCGCCGTCAGCGCCCAGCGTGAGGCGAATGGCGGCGCTGTCGGCCGTGCCAAGCGTGCCGTCGGCGTTGATGAACAAGGTGGCGCTGGAATTGGGCTGCACCGCCGCGCTGCCGCCGCTCCAGCTCACGCCGGTGACGCGGCCAAAGCCGTCGGCGCCCCAGTTGACGTTGTCTACGATGGTGCCGCTGGAGCTGGCTGAGCCGCTGCCGGCCGTCTCGCCCGGACGGGCGTTGTCGGTGTTTCCACCTTCAAGCGCGTCTTCGTCGAGCTCGATCAAGTCCGCACGCGGCACCAGCCCGCCTTCGCCTTCATCCTGCAAGGCCACCGGCACGTCGTCTTGCACATTGAGTTGCAGGTTAATGGTGAGGTAGCCGCCGCTGCCTGCGGTGCCGACGAGGGCGATGGGGCTCAGGGCCAGCAGCTCTTCGACGGTGCCGGGGGTGGGGTGGTTGAGCGCGCCGACCACGGTCAGGGTGTAGCTACCATTGGGCTGCACGAAGAGCAGCACCGCAGGCGCCGTGGTGGAACCGGGGGGGATGACTTGGCCGTCGGCATCGAAAGCCAAGGTGCTGCCGCCGTCTGCGATGGTGATGAAGCCTAGGCCGGGCACGCTGAAGCTGCTGAGAAAGCCGCCGATGCCGGTGAGGAAGTTGCCGCTCAGGGTGAAGGGCAGGCCGTCTTCGGCTTCGTCGTTGCCTTCGAGCAGGGGGACGGATTCTTCTTCGAGCGTAAAGGCCAGATCGACGGTGACGGGGGCCGGAGCGCCTTCGATCACGTCGTCCACGTCGGCGGCAGCGGCACTGAACTGGAACGCCAGCGGTTCGACCGGCTCGGTCACGCGCAGCAGGCGCACGAAGTCGCTGCCCTCGCCGGCTCCGGCGGCCACGGCACCGGCGGCGGCGGGGTCCACTTGCTCGAGCAGGTCGAGGCCTTGCTCCAGAATCTGGACGATTTCGGCCACGGTGGTGGGCTGCACGGCGGCGTCGGCGGCTTGCGGGGTGGCGTCGGTGAGGGCGATGGTTTCATCGACCCGCAGCGCCTGGTTGGGGCCCATGGCCATGATCTGGCCGTCGGGCAGCAGCAGCTCGACTCGGGCGCCGGCTTGGGTGCGGATGACGTCGCCGCGCTGCACGACCTCGCCTACTTGCAGGGCACGGGTGGTGCCGTCGGCCTTGACGATGACGGCGTTGCCGGTGATGGAGGTGACGGTGGCTTGGCTCATGGTGGCGCTCCAGTGGGGTATGACGATGGGCGCAGCTTAAGGGCTGGCGGCGGCCTTTGGCTATTGGACTTTGGTACAGTTTTGCGGGTTTTCGTGTTGAGGGTTTTCCACTATTCGCCGGTGCCGGCTTTTGATGTGGGTCAAAAGTTGACCGGGCAGGGCGCAAGGGCATTCGGTATGATGGGGGTATGCAAAACCACCCCGCACGGGCGCACCTCTCGCTGCGCCAAAAGCTGATTGCCGCCTTCTTTTTGCTGTTTGTCGCGCTGATGGGCACGATGGCCGGCACATGGTGGACCTTTGACCGCATCGACCAGCAGGCCGACCGCATGGCGCAGCGCTATGCGCCGCAAATCGAACGCATTTCCGACATCCAGGTGCTGATGTTTCGCATCTCGCTCGAGGCGCGCCACGCCATGCTGGTGACCAGCCCAGAAGACGGAGCCGCCACGGTGGGGCGCATCGTGGCGTTTCGCGAGCAGAAGATGAAGCTGTTTGAAGCTGTTCGATGAATTCGAAGCCAACATCACCACCGAGCGCGGGCGCGAGATCGCGGCCCAGATACGCGCCGCCGATGTGGAATTCTGGCGCCTAGGGCAGCAAGCCGTGGGCATGGTGCAGGCCGGCGATGTGCCGGGCGCCTTCAGGCTGCTCAGCACCGACCTGGTGCCGGCACGCGACCGCATGGTGGGCCATATCGTCGAGCTGCGCCAGTGGCAGCAGCAGCTCATGGCCGAGGCCATCGCCGAGGCCGACCGCGTGGCCTTCATCGCCAAAATCACGCTGGCCGCCCTATGCACCCTGGTGCTGCTGATCGCCGCCTGGATGGTGTGGTCGGTGCTGCGCATGATGGAAGGGGCCTTTGCCCGCGCCCAGTCGGTGACGCGCCAGATCGCCGGTGGCGCGTTGGACACCCAGGTCTGGGTCCGGCCCGGGGACGAGTTTGGCAAGCTGTTCGCTTCCATCTCCAGCATGCAGCAGCGCCTGAACGAGGTGGTTTCGCGCGTGCGCCAGACCTCCACGCACGTGGTCAGGGCGGCCTCGGAGCTGGACCACACCAACCACGACCTGAGCCATGTCACCGGGCAGCAAAGCGCGGCCATCGAAGCCACCGCCGAGCACGCGCGCAGCATGACCGGCGCCATCGAGTCCAGCGCCAGCAACGCCGACAACGTCAGCCGCTTGGCCGGCAAGGCCTCCGAAATCGCCTCCCAGGGCGGGCAGGCGGTGACCGAGGTGGTGCAGGAAATGCAGCGCATCGACCAGGCCTCGCGCCGCATTTCCGAGATCGTGAGCGTGATCGACGGCATCGCCTTCCAGACCAACATCCTGGCCCTGAACGCCGCCGTGGAAGCAGCCCGCGCCGGTGAGCAAGGGCGCGGCTTTGCGGTGGTGGCCGGTGAGGTGCGCTCGCTGGCGCAGCGCAGCACGCAGGCCGCGCGCGAAGTCAAGCAGCTTATCGAAACCTCGACCCAGCGCGTGCAGACCGGCTCGGCCGCCGCCGAGAACGCCGGCCAGACCATGCAGCGGGTGGTGGAGTCGGTCGATGAGCTCTCGCGCCTGATGGGCTCCATTGCCCAGGCCACGGCGCAGCAGCGCGCCAGCGCGCAAGAGCTGGACCGCGCCGTGGGTTCGCTGCACGAGTCGGCGCAACAGAGCGCCGACGTGGTGCAGCGCTCGCAAGACACCGCCGCCCGGCTGCGCGAGCAGGCCCAGGATCTGGATGAGACCATGGGGGCCTTCCGCGCGGCTTGAACGCGGCTGCAACGCTTGGTCAGCCGCTACACTTCCGGCATGAGCCCCGCCCTGCACACCTCCACCCTCCGATCTTTGCCGCTGCTGGCGCGCGGCAAGGTGCGCGACAACTACGCCGTGGGCGACGACCGCATCCTGATGCTGGCTTCGGACCGCATCAGCGCCTTCGATGTGGTGATGAGCCAAGCCATACCTGGCAAGGGCGAACTGCTCACGCGCCTGAGCCTGTTTTGGTTCGATTACCTGGGCCGCCTTGGGCTGTGCCCGAACCACCTCACCGGTGCCGAGCCCGAGAGCGTGGTCAGCGCAGAGGAAAAGTCGCTGGTGCGCGGCCGCTCGATGCTGGTGCAGCGCCTGCGCCCGATCCCCGTGGAGGCGGTGGTGCGCGGCTATCTGGCCGGCAGCGGCTGGAAAGAATACCAAAGCAGCGGCCGCGTCTGCGGCGTGGCCCTGCCGCCGGGCTTGGTCAACGCCGCGCAGTTGCCCGAGCCCATTTACACCCCCGCGGCCAAGGCGGCGCAGGGCGAGCACGACGAGAACATCACCTTCGAGCAGACGGTGCAGATGATCGGCCCCGAGCTGGCCGAGCAGATTCGGCGCGTGTCGATCGGGCTGTACCGGGCGGCGGCGGCGCATGCGCTGGGCAAGGGCATCATCATCGCCGACACCAAGTTTGAGTTCGGGCTCGACGCCCAGGGCCAACTGGTGCTGATGGACGAGGTACTCACCCCCGACAGCTCGCGCTACTGGCCGCTGGAGCAGTACCGCCCCGGCGCCAACCCGCCGAGCTTTGACAAGCAGTATCTGCGCGACTGGCTCGAGACGGCGACGGTGGCCGGCCAGCCGTGGAACAAAAGCGCCCCAGCGCCCACGCTGCCGCCCGAAGTGATCGCGCAGACCGCCGCCAAGTACCGCGAAGCGCTGCAGCGGCTGCTGGGCTAGGGCGGCACAGTTAAAGAAGCACCACCATGCCGGGGCGTCGGCTCACGACTGCTCAGATTTTGAAATTCAAGGAGTACGATATGCGAGCTTTCTTTTTGGCTTTGGCCCTGGCTGGTTTCGCCTTGGCCGGCCCGGCTGCGGCGCAAACCCCGGTGGTGACGGTGAGCGAACCGTGGGTGCGCGCCACCGTGGCGCAGCAGCAGGCCACCGGGGCCTTCATGCGCCTGAGCGCCAGCCAGAACGCGCGGCTGGTGGCGGCCAGCTCACCCGTGGCCGGCCTGACCGAAATCCACGAAATGGCGATGGTCAACGATGTCATGCGCATGCGCGCCATCGCCGGCCTCGATCTGCCGGCGGCGCAAGCGGTCGAGCTGCGGCCCGGCGGCTACCACGTGATGCTGATGCAGCTGCGCCAGCCTCTGAACGCCGGCGAGCGCGTGGCCATCACGCTGGTGTTCGAAGACGCCAACCGCCAGCGCTTCAGCCAGACCATCGAGGCGCCGGTGCGGCCGCTCGGGGCAGCAGCTGCAGGCGCGCATGGGCATGGCGGGCATGGCCAAGGTGCGCACGGCGCCCACGGCCAAGGTCACGGCGCGCATGCAGCACCGGGCGGGCACGGGCATGGGCATGCTCCGGCCGCTCCGGCCGCTCCGCAGCGGCCCTGAAGCTCGCTTCTCCCGGCTTTATTTTTCTTGCAAAATCATACAAAATTTTGTATGATTCGCCGGTGGCCGTGACCAAATCCATCGAATTCCGGGGCAGCTCCCTTGATGACCTGCGCGCTTTTCCGCTCTCGGCGCGGCGCGAGGCGGGTCATCAGCTCGATCGGGTGCAAAACGGACTGAATCCGGATGACTGCAAGCCCATGTCCACCGTGGGCCAAGGTGTGCAGGAAATCCGGATTTGGGATGCGGCCGGGGCGTTTCGGGTGATTTACGTGGCCAAGTTTGCCGATGCCGTCTATGTGCTGCACTGCTTCCAGAAGAAAACAGAGCAGACCCGCAAGACCGATCTGGACTTGGCTGCGAAACGCTACCGCGACTTGTTGAAGGAACTGGAACCATGAGCAAGCAACGCTTTGCCAGCGTCTGGGAAGCCATCGAGGACACCCCGGAAGAAGCGGAAAACATGAAACTGCGCTCGGTCCTGATGATGGCGCTGCAGAACCACCTCAGCCGCAGCCAAATGAGCCAAGCGCAAGCCGCCAAGCTTTTTGGCGTGACGCAACCGCGCATCTCAGACTTGATGCGCGGCAAGATCGGCTTGTTTGGACTCGATGCGCTGGTGAACATGGCCACAGCGGCCGGGCTGCAGGTCGAGCTGCGGGTGCACGAAGCGGCTTGATTAGTTGAGCGCCATGCTCAGGCGGCGGCGGTAGCGCGCCACCAGTTCGCTTTGCGGGTCGGTGGCTTGCAGCGCCTTGCCGGCGAGCTCAATGCCGCCAGCGCTTTTGCCCGCTTGCGCCGGGTCGGGTTTGGGTGCGGGTGGCGTCATCAGCTCCAGCAGCCCGATGTAGGTCTTGCGCGCCAGCTCGTTGGCCCAGCGGCGGTCGCGCTGGATGATCTCGAGCAGTTCATCGAGCGCCGCCGGCCATTCGCCTAGGGCGATCAGCAGCCGGCTCTTGGCCATGCGGGCCTCGAAATTGCGCTTGTCGTGCGCGATCAGCTCATCGAAGCGCTCCAGCGGCCACTGGCCGCGCTCGTCGGTGCTGCAAAAGAGCAGCGCATTGAGCCAATGCGACAACGCCTCGAAGCGCAGCTGCAGCGGTATCTGCGCCAGCGCCGGGGCCAGCGCCAGCTCGGCTTGCTCAAACTGCCCGTGGGCGATCAGGTGGCGCACGCAATCGAAGCGCAGATCGTGGTTATTCGGCTCCTGTTGCAGGCGTTGCAGCAGCCGCGCCAGCTGTTCTTCGGCGTTCAGGTCGGTGGGCTCGGGCGCTTCGTCTGGCGGCGCGCTGTCGAGCTCAGGCAGGTGCTTGTCGAGGAAGGCGCGCAGCTGGCCCTCGGGCAGCGCCCCGGTGAAGCCATCGACCGGCTGGCCGTCGATCAGCAGCACGCAGGTGGGGATGCTGCGGATGCCAAAGGCCGCCGCCAGTTGCTGCTGTTGGTCGGAGTCGATCTTCACCAGCTTGAAGCGGCCCTGGTAGGCGGCTTCAAGCTTTTCCAGCAGCGGGCCGAGGGTGCGGCAGGGCCCGCACCAAGGGGCCCAAAAATCCACCAGCACCGGCACCTGCGCAGAGGCGGCGATGACTTCGGACTCGAAATTGGCAAGGGTGACGTCGATCATGGCTGGTGGCGGTGTACCGCGGGACAAAGGGGTTGGAAAAAGAAAGGGGGCACGGCAAAGCCCGGCACCTGACATTGTCGCCCAAAGCGGTGGCGGCACGGCCACGCCTTAAAATCAAGCGCTTGCACCGGATGCGCCCCCAAGCGGGCTGCGCCGGCCCCTCTCAACGCCGCACCGCTGGTGCGTCCAATGGACAATCTCGGTTGAAGCCCGCAGCTTCGATCGACTATTTTATGAACGCAACCGTGCAGATCGGCGTGGTCATGGGCTCCAGTTCCGACTGGGAGACGATGCGCCACGCCGTCGAGATTTTGCAGCAGCTGGGCGTGGCACACGAGGCGCGCGTGCTGTCGGCGCACCGCATGCCCGACGACATGTTTGCCTACGCCGACAGCGCGGCCGGGCGCGGGCTGCAGGCGATCATCGCTGGCGCTGGTGGCGCGGCGCACCTGCCGGGCATGTTGGCAGCCAAAACCACGCTGCCGGTGCTCGGGGTGCCGGTGGCGGGCAAGGCGCTGGGGGGCGTGGATTCGCTGCACAGCATCGTGCAGATGCCCAAAGGCATTCCGGTGGCCACCTTTGCCATCGGCGCCGCCGGGGCCGCCAACGCGGCGCTGTTTGCCGTTGCCATGCTGGCGCTGCACGACCCGGCGCTGCTGCAGCGCCTGCAAGCCTTCCGCGCCGCGCAGACCGAGGCCGCGCGCGCCATGACGCTGCCGCCGCAGCCCAGCCCATGAACGGCCCTGACAGCTCGAGCCGCGTGGACGGCGTTGACAGCCCCGCCAGCCCGGTCAGCGAACCTGTCGCAGCTGGCGTGGGCAGCGCTGTGCGTGGCTGCTCCCAGCCCCAGCCCCAGACCGCACCCCAGCCGCTCCAGCCACCCCAGCCGACTCAATCAATGGCAGCAACCCTGCTCCCCGGCAGCCTAGGCCACGCTGGCCAGCCCTGCACCTTGGGCGTGCTGGGCGGGGGGCAGCTCGGGCGCATGTTCGTGCAGGCGGCCCAAAAGCTGGGCTACGCCTGCGCGGTGCTGGAGCCCGAAGACCACAGCCCCGCCGCCCAAGCCTGCCCGCAGCACATCCAAACCGATTACGCCGACCCGCTGGGCCTCGAGCAACTGGCGCAGCGCTGCGACGCCATCACCACCGAGTTTGAGAACGTGCCGGCCGAGGCCCTGCGTTGGCTGGCGCAGCGGCGCTTGGTGGCGCCATCCGCCGCCGCAGTGGCGCTGGCCCAAGACCGCATTGCCGAAAAAGCCCATTTCAGCGCCTGCGCCCAGCAAGCCGGCGTAGGCCCGGCGCCTTACGCGGTCATCGAGACCGAGGCCCAGCTGCAGGCCACCCCCACGGCGCTGCTGCCCGGCATCCTCAAAACCGCGCGCCTGGGCTACGACGGCAAAGGCCAGCAGCGTGTGCACACCGGCGCCGAGCTGCGGGCCGCATGGCAGCGCCTGGGCGGCGTGCCGTGCGTGCTCGAGCGCCTGCTGCCCCTCAAAGCCGAGCTGTCGGTGCTGGTGGCGCGCGGCCGCGACGGCCAGGTGGTGCACTACCCGCCGCAGCGCAACCTGCACCGCAACGGCATTTTGGCGCTCACCGAGGCCTGCCCCGGCAACCTGCCCACCGCGCTGGCCGCGCGCGCCGTGTCAGCCAGCGCCCTGATCGCCGCGCAGCTGGGTTACGTGGGTGTGCTGTGCGTCGAGTTTTTTGTGATCGACGACGGCAGCGCCGAGGGCGCGCTGGTGCTCAACGAGATGGCCCCGCGCCCGCACAACAGCGGCCACTACACGCTCGACGCCTGCGACGTGTCGCAGTTCGAACTGCAGGTGCGCACCTTGGCCGGCCTGCCGCTGGTGGCGCCGCGCCAGCACAGCCCGGCGCTCATGCTCAACCTGCTGGGCGAGCTGTGGTTCGACGCCCAAGGCCAAGCGCGCAGCCCGGACTGGGCCGCCGTGCTGGCGCTGCCCGGCGCGCACTTGCACCTGTACGGCAAGCTCGAGGCGCGCCCCGGCCGCAAGATGGGGCACCTCACGCTCACCGGCAGCAGCGCGCAGCAGGTGCGCGCAACGGCGTTGGCCGCAGCAGCCATTCTGGGCCTCGCGCCGTGGCCCTGACGCTGGACGCACACGCCCTGGCCGGCGCAACGGCTGGCCCACCAGAGCCCGTGCTGCAGCGCGCCTGCGCCCAGTTGCAGGCCGGCCGCCTGCTCGCCCTGCCCACCGAAACCGTCTATGGCCTGGCGGCCGATGCCGATGCGCCCGAGGCGGTGGCGCGCATCTATGCCGCCAAGGGCCGGCCGGCCGACCATCCCTTGATCGTGCATGTGGGCGGCAGCCAGCCCGCGCACTGGCAGCCGGCGCTGGCGCATTACACCCGCGCCTGCCCTGACTTTGCCCTGCGCCTGATGGCCGCTTGCTGGCCCGGGCCGCTGACGCTGATCCTACCGCGCCGCCCTGGTGTGGCCAGCGCCGCCGCCGGTGGCCAAGGCAGCATCGGACTGCGCTGCCCGGCGCACCCGGTGGCGCAAGCGGTGTTGCAAGCCGCCCTGCAAGTGGGCATCCGGGGCTTGGCGGCCCCGAGCGCGAACCGCTTTGGGCGTTTGAGCCCGACCCGCGCCGAGCATGTGGCGGCCGAGTTTGCCGGCCTGCTTAGCGACGACGATCTGCTGATTTTGGATGCCGGCCCCTGCCAGGTGGGGATCGAATCGACCATCATCGACTGCAGCCGCAGCCAGCCGGTGCTGCTGCGCCCCGGCGTGCTGCCCTTGAGCACCCTCGAAGCCGCCGCCGGCCAGCCGCTGGCCGCGCGCGACGCAGCGGCCCCACGCGCCTCGGGCACTTTGAGCGCGCACTACGCGCCGCGGGCTAGGCTGCGCTTGCTGCCCGCGACCGAGCTGCAGACCGCGCTCGACCTGCTCGGCCCCGACGCACGCCACCTGGCGATTTACAGCCGCAGCCCGCTGCGCTGCGCCAGCGCCCAAGTGCTGCAAGAGCGCATGCCACAGCAGGCCAGCGCCTGCGCGCACGAACTGTTTGCGGTGCTGCGCGCGCTCGACCGCCCTGGCACGCGGCTGATCTGGGTCGAAACCCCGCCGGACGACCCAGCCTGGGACGGCGTGCGCGACCGGCTGCAGCGCGCGGCGGCGGCGGCTTAGCGCGCCACCGCGCCACCGGAGCGATTTCGCGCCACCGGCTCAGGGGCGCGGCGCCGGCCCCTGCCAGCCCGCCGTCAGGCGCGCGTTTTCTTCGTCAGCCGACAAAAACTGCACCGCCCCCAAGCCTTCGTAAAACGCTTGCAAGGCCGCTTGCTGGGCCCCGCTGGCGGTCTCGAACGCACCCACAGGCACGGTTTCGCTGGCGGCAAATGCCACCTCCCAACCGCTGTCCGGGGTCTGGCACAGCACCGCCAGCGTTTGCTTCTGCGTCTGTGCGCCAACGCTTTGGCGCAGCTCCTGCACTTCGCGGCAATGCTGACCCGGGGCGCGCTCGAAGCTGCCCAGCACCTCGAGCGTGTCGGCGCCGATGCGCACCACCTGCGCGCTGGCCACCGCCTGCAGCGCCGTGAGCACGCGCTCATCGTGCACTGGCGCGCCGCTCTGGGCCCAGTGCGGGCGCGGGGCCGAGGGCACAGCCTGCGGCCAGACCCACAGCAGCAGCACCACCCAGACCAGCGAGGCCAGCGCCACGCCCTGCAAGAGCCGGCCCGGCGCCCAAGCCACCAAACCCGCGCCCCGGCCAGCGCCGGCACTGGCGCCACCTCCTGCTGCCGCACCCCCGGCACCGGATCGCGCACCCCCTTGGTTGCCGCTGCCGCTTGGCCCGCCCAGCAGCGCGCCCACCCAGTGCCGCCACAGACGCCGCCACGGGCTGGGCGGCGCCGGGTCAACGGCGGGCCGCGCAGCCAAATCCGCAGCCGACTGCGGCTTCGAGCGCTGCCCCACCGCTTGCGTTTGCGGCCAAGGCGCGTTCAGGATCGCCGCCACCAGCTGCGGCGGCACCGGCTCTTCGAGCTTGGTGCGAAAGGCCGAGCGGATGGTGGCGCTCTGCTGCACCAGCGCTTGCAGGCGCTCGCGCAAGCCCGCATCCTGCTGCAGCGCCTGCTCGACGCGCTCGTAGTCGGCCTCGTGCTCGAGCTGACCGTCCAGATAGGCCAGCAGCGTCATGGTGTCGATCGTCATCTTTTGCCGTCCTTTTAACGCCTAGTTGGCACTTTTTAGCGCCCTTTAGCGCCCAAACCCTCAGCCAGACGGGCTCGGGCCCGCGCCAAACGGCTCATCACCGTGCCCAAGGGCAGCTCCAGCACCTCGGCCGCCTCTTTGTACGACAGGCCTTCGACCGCCACCAGCATCAGCACCGCGCGCTGATCCTCGGGCAGATCGGCCACCAGCCGGCGCACGGCGCGGGCCTCGCTGCGCGCTTCGAGCAGCGTGGTGCCATCGTCGCCCATCAACTCCTCAAAACCCTCGTCCCACGAATCGGTCTGCTGGCGCTGGCGCGTGCGGTACTCGTCGAGCCAGGTGGTCTGCAAAATGCGAAACAGCCAACTGGCCAGACTGGTACCGCCCTGGTACTGGCTCCAGCGCTCGATCGCTTTCAGGCAGCCGGCCTGCACCAGATCGTCGGCCTGGTGCCCGTCGCCGGTCAGCCCATAGGCGAAGCGGCGCAAGCGCGGCAGCAGGCTAATGAGCTCGGCACGTGGATCAGAGGACGCCATACAGATCTGTTGCAAGTGACAACGCGGCCAGCCAAGATTTATTCCCAACCGGGTTACAAATTTTTTACCCCCGATGACTGCCCCTGGATTGGCGCATCGGCTAGGCGGAATCGGTGTCTTGCGCTAGAGTCTAGCGTGCCATGGTTTGCATGCTCCAACCCCGCCCCGACGCGCCGCGCCGCCCTGTGCCTGCGCGCCTGCGCCTGAGCGCCCGCACGGGCTTGCTGGCCGTGCTGGGTTTTCTGGGGCCGCTGGCTTGGATCGCACCCGCCGGATCGCCCCCCGAGTTGGGCGGCGGTGCTCTGGTGTGGGCCGATGATGGTGACGGCGATGGCGATTCGGGCGACAGCGGCGGTGACGATGGAGGCGACGACGGCGGTTCGAGCGCAGGCAGCCAAGGAGGGGACAGCGGCAGCGCCGGGGTCGATTCTGCTCCCGCTCGCCTAACGGCTGCTTGGTTAGGCTCGGACGAGCATCTCCCCAACGAGCTGCTGGCCCTCAACCCCAGCTCAGCCGCGCTGGCCTACGCCCGGCTGCAAACCGGTGTCGAAGTGATCGAAACCCGCAACCTGCGCGCTCTCAACCTGCGAGTTGTGCGGCTGCGCCTGCACGGTGTGCAAGCCCAAGCCACGCTCCAGCGCTTGGCGGCGTTCGAAGATCAAACCTTCGCGCTGCAACACCTCTACGCGGTGGCCCAAGCCCCGGCCGGCTCACCGGCGGCGCGCAGCGACGAGCCCATCGCGGCCTTCAAACGGTCGATCGGCTGGCCGGCGGCCAGCGCCAGATGCGGACAGCGCCAGGTGATCGGCATCGTGGACACCGCCGTGCAGCTCGCCCACCCGTCGCTGCGCGGGGCGCAGATACGCAGCCAGCACAAACTCAGCCCGGACCAGACGGCGGTCGAAGACGACCACGGCACCGCCATTGCCGCCTTGCTGGTGGGTCAGCCTGGCGCCGGCTACACCGGGCTGCTGCCGCGTGCGCGCCTGCTGGCAGCGGCGCCGTTTTACCGCTTGCCTTCGGGCCACAGCCGCGCCGACGCCTTGGGTTTGGCGCAAAGCCTGGATTGGTTGGTGGGCCAGGGGGCGCAGGTGATCGGCATGAGCCTGGCGGGCCCGCGCAATGCCGTGCTCGACGCCGCCCTCGAGCGCGCCCGGGCGCGCGGGGTGGTGGTGGTGGCGGCGGCGGGCAATGGCGGGCGCGCGGCGGCGCCGGCTTTTCCGGCCGCGCATCCTGCCACGCTGGCCGTCACGGCGCTCACGCCGGCGCAAGCGGTGTACCGGCGCGCCAGCCAAGGCGGGCACATCCGCTTTGCCTTGCCCGGCACCGATTTGCCCACCGTCGGCTCCGCCGGCACCCTACAGCGGCGCAGCGGCACCTCTTATGCGGTGCCCTTTCTGGTGGCCATGGTGTCGCAGTCGCTGCACGAGCGCAGCCTGAGCGCCCCGCAGTGGTTCAGCGGCCAGGGCATGGCCTTGCAAGACCTAGGCGCCCCCGGCCGCGACCCGGTGTTTGGCTGGGGCCTGCCGCGCATCAGCCCGGCTTGCTCTTGACCCTTGACTTGCGGCAGTGCCCAGCGCGGGCAATGCCGGGTGCGCATTCTTCCTCACAGCAAGCCCAAGCCGGCCGGCTATTGTATTTTTTTGTAACAGCCGGAATATACCGGCTGGCTGCGCGTTGTCGCTTATGAAGGGTGTGTCGGCCTCAACGTTTCAAGCAGTGGTGCGACGGCTCTTCGATTGGCTCTACCCACTTTCCCACTTCGAGGTCGCTTTCATGAACACACCACTCAAACTCACGGTCGTCGCATCTGCCCTGCTGCTGCTGTCGCACGCTTACGCCAACACCGCACCGGCGGCCACACCGACCGCGGCTTCGGCGGCCTCAATCGCACCTGCCGCAACACCGGCTGCTTCCGCACCCGCTGTCGCAGCGAACACCGGCCCCACCACGGCAGCCCAAGCAGCAGCCCAGGCAGCAGCAGCGATCGCGTCGGCACGTGCCGACATGGTTGCTGCCGGAATGGCTCCGGCCGACATTGCCAGCACGCTGGCTGCGGCCCAAACCGCCAATCCGCAGCAAAACGAACTCGGCACGTTCGTGGCTGCCGCCATCGACATGCATGAAGCTGGAGTTCCGGCCGCACAAGCCATGGCGGTACTCGGCCTAGATGCGGCCCAACTCGGCGTCACGCAGTCGGCTTTTTTGAGCGAAATCAGCACCCTGACAGCGGCCCTGGTTGACATGCACGAAGCCGGCATTCCAGCGCCAGAGGCCATGGCGGCCTTGCTCGGCGCCATTAACGAAGACCCGAGCCTAGATGAAGTCTCGACCGTCGTGGCCAGCCTGATCGACGCCCAAGAGTCTGCACAGGAAGCCCGCTCCGAAGCCGACGATGCATCCGACAATGGCGGTGACGGCGACGGCAGCGATGGCAGCGATGGCAGCGATGGCAGCGATGGCAGCGATGGCAGCGATGGCAGCGATGGCAGCGATGGCAGCGATGGCAGCGATGGCGGTGACGGCGGTGACGGCGGTGGTGACGGCGGTGGTGACGGCGGCGGTGACGGCGGCGGTGACGGCGGCGGTGACGGCGGCGGCAGCGACTGATCCATCTCCCATCGGCAAAGCCAGGGCAGGTGCAAGCATCTGCCCTGGCTTTTACATTGGTCGCTTCCCTTCTCTCTGCTTCACGGTGCTTGTCGCCGCGATAGGCACGTCATGAAAAGCCAATCGAATCAAGTCGTCAGCCCCGCAGTGGTTCAGCGGCCAAGGCATGGCCTTGCAAGACCTAGGCGCCCCCGGTCGCGACCCGGTGTTTGGCTGGGGCCTGCCGCGCATCAGCCCGGCTTGTCGCTGAGGGCCGCCTCAGCCCCTGTTTCAGCCGCTTGGCCTTCCACCACCGCCGTGTCACCCCGAGGCGCTGGCCCCAGATCCCAACCGCGCGCCTGCTGGCCGGCATCGACGCCGTCGAACCCCACCCAGACCACCGTCGCCGCGCTGCTGAGCAGCCACCGCTGCATGGCCTGAGCCAACCCCGGGTCTGAGCCCAAGCCCAAATCGTCGATCAGCACCACCGGCATGGTCGCCAGCATGGCCCGGGCCAGCAACAGACGGCGGCGCTCGTAGTCAGACAGATTGCGCCCCGACCACAGCACGCGCCCATCCAAGCCACCCATGCGCTCCAGCGTGTTGTGCAAACCCAACTGCTGCACCACCTCCAGGATGCGGGCATCGCTGGGCCTAGGGCGGCTGCCCAGCGTCAGGGCGCGGCGCAGGCTGCCCGACAAGACCGGGCCCTGGGCCTCGATGTGCGCAATCCACTGCCGGCCGCGCCAGGCCGGGTCTGGGCGCCGCTGGAGCCGCCCCGCCTGCGGCTCGATCGACCCCGCCAGCAGCCGCAGCAGGGTCGTCTTGCCCGAGCCGCTGGCGCCGCGCAGACAGACTTTGTCGCCGCGATAGAGCGCTTGCGACCAAGCCTGCAAGGGCCCGGCACCGACCTTGCGCAGCTCGATCAACGCCCCCTCGGGCTCGGCGCCAGACCCCGCGCTTTTGCGCCCGCGCGCACCCACCGCACCACCCGCACCACCCCCAAGCCCGGCCAGCAAACGGGGTTTGGCCGTGACCCAGGCCGCGTGCCGATCCCAGACCCCGGCCAACTCTCGCAAGCGCTGCACCAGCAGCCCGACCACCGCCAGACAGGCCGCCGCGTCTGCGGCCGGCAACTGGAGCATGAACGCAGCCGCCAACACCCAGATGATGGCCAGCGCACGCACGCCATCGGCCACCGCCTGCACCCGCGCCTGCTGGCTGCGGCGCCGCACCGCCGCCTCTTCGACCCGCTCAAAATGCTGGCGCATGAGCTCGCTCTCTTGCCCCAAGCGCCCCGCCAGCCGCAGCGCGCGCAGATGCGCCAGGCGCTCCGAGACAAACAAGTTCAAGCGCGAGCGGGCGCGTCTGAGGCGCGCGTGCGCCGGCTGCAGCGAGCCCGACAGCAGGTGCATGAGCCACAGGCCCATGAGCACGGTGCCCAACACCCCCAGCGCCAGCGCCTGCGACATCCAAAGCGCCAAAAACACACCCAGCCCGGCCAGGCTGATGAGCGTGGCCAGCAGGCGCAAAAGCCCTTGACCGATCCACAGCCGCACGGCGCTCATGTCGCCGATCAGGCGCTCGTGCAACACCCCGGGGTTGAGCCCGCTGCTGCCGGCAGGGATGGGCTGGCGTGCCTGCGTCTGCACGAGCAACAGGCGCAACTCGTTGGCGTAGCGCTGCCCCAGCCGTTCGGCCACCTGCCGCTCACCCCAGCGGGCCAAGGCCAAAACCAAGCCCCCGGCGGCCACCAGCAGCAACACCAGCACGGGCAAGGGATCGCGGTCGGCCAGGGCGATGAAGCCATGCCGCACGCCCACCGCGATCAGCGCGGCCCCCGCCACTTGCGCCAGCGCCAGCGCCAGCACCCACACCACGGCCGCCTTGCGCCCCGCTGCCCACAGCGGGGGCAAGCCCGCCCCTAGGCCATTCAGGCTGCGCATGGCAGGGCGGCACCTAGCGCCACCGTGGCCTGCCTAGGCAGCAGAGGCTGGGAGGCCTGCGGCGACCGGATGCAGCGCTGCAACAGGGCTGCGGCCAGCGCCGGGTCGCGCAAGGCCTCGCGCGCCAGCACCTCGAGCCCGGTGGCCGCGACGGCTTCCTGCGCACTCAAAGGCGCGGCGCTGATGAGCCCGGTCAAGGCCAGCGGCGCCCGGCCCAGCGCCTGCATGCAAGCCAGACCACCCAGCGCCGACAGCGAATCGGCGGCGGCATACAAAAAGGCATCGAAATGCGCCGCCACTTGAGCGTCTTGCAGCAGCGCATGGGTTTCGCGCTGCAACACCCCATCGGCGAATTCGACCACCGCCACTTCGCAGCCGGCCGTTTCGGCGCTGGCCAACAGGGTGCCAAGCGCCTCGACGATGCGCTCGTGCGGCTGCATGTAGGTCGATACCATGCCGGTGTCGGTAAAGTCGGTCACGAAGCTGGCGCCGGCATCGTGGTATTGCCACCAGTCGCCAAAGGCGCCGGTGCCCGTCACCTTGATGGCCGCCGTGCGGTGGCCCGCGCGCTCTAGGCCGTGGACCAGCGCGGCCACGGCCGTGGTTTTGCCGGCATTCATCGAGGCACCGACCACACCGATCACGGTCAGCCCACCGCGCCGCTGCTGTGGCGCAATGGCGTAGCGGGCCAGATTGAGCACCGTGCCTTGCGCATCGCACAGCAAGCCCAGGGGCTGGATGCGCGTCGGTGTTTTCATGCGCGCGTGGCGCTGCAGCATGGTGCCTACGCAACCCCCGCCAGCCAACAGGTCGGCGCCGTCGGCGCCCAGCTGCGCCACCCCTTCGAACTGGTCGCTGGCGTAGCGGGCGCCGCAAGCGGCCACGATCAGATCGTTCTCATACAGGTCGCTGTGCCGGCCATCAGCCAATTGCAGTCGCGGATGGGCGCCGATTTGCATCACCCGGGCCAGCACCAAGTCGCCCGACTGCGCTTGCGCCACCGATTCCTGGATGTTTTGCGCATCCGCCACCGCGACGCGGCGGGTGGTGAAGGCCCATTTGGCTTGGGTCAGGGTGGCGCTCAAAAGATGGTTCAGCGGTTGTTTCATGATGCAAGGTTCCTTGATGGTTGAAAAAGGGAAGGGAGGAGGAAAAACGAAGGGGGGTTCAGGCTGCCCGTAGGTTGTGAGAATGGGCACGAGCCGGGTCGCTGGCGTGGGCACGCGCTTGGCCGTCCGGCGACGGCAAGGCCAGTTCCAGCAAGCGCCCATGGGCCAGGCATTGCTGAAAATCGTGCCCGGCGCCGGGCAACACGGTCAGGCGCGCCGGGGCGAGCAGATCGCGAGCCTGCGCTGCAGCCTGCAAAGCCGATACCCAACGGCGCGCACGGGTGAGCCGGTCTGGGCCTTGTACGGCGTCGATCAGGGGGGTGGAACGGGTGTTTTGGTCGCGCACGCAGTCTTTGGCCCCGACCACGACCTCGATCGGCAACTGCAAAAACCGGCTCATGCGCTGCTCCGACAGCGCCGAGTTGGGTCCTATCGCCCCCAACTTGGCGGGCCGCACAGGCCGCGCAGGCAGCAACGGCTGCTCGTCGGGCCAGGCGTACCAACCGCTGGCGCATATGCACAGGTTTTGCACCCGGTGTGGGTGCAGCAGCGCAAACCGGTGCGCAAACTGCGCCCCACCCGAATAGCCAAACAGCGCAATGCGGCGCGTGTTGACGCGCCACTGAAAGCCGATGGACTCGAGCAGGCTCAACAAGGCGACGTCGGCCCGCTGGCCGCTGCGCCCCAGGCGCTGGTAGTTGGGCCAACGGCTGGCCTCGAAGCGCGGCGCCACCACCATGCGCCCCTGTTGCGCCGCCCGCTGCATGAAAGCCTGCGCCTGACTGCGCGCAGCGCGCCCGATGCCGTGCACCGCCACCAACACCGGGGCCTGCGGGTCGATCTGGGCCGGAACGCTCACCCACGCACCCAAGCCCAGGTGCAAAGCGGGCGGCAAGGCAAAAAGCGCGGGCTGCGCCGCGCTGGGCGCTGCGGGACTGGACTGGGCCGGGTTGCACTGGGCTGCGCTGGACGCTGCACGGATTGCTGGGGTCGGGTTCATCGGGGTACCTGGTTGCTGATCGATACCCTGCACAACGCCAGCGCGCCGGGTTTATTCCGCTTGTTACCCATCTTTACAAGTTTGCACAGCCAAACCCTGGTCGTGCGCCCCCGATATGGCGTCCCGGTTGCTGGAGTAAAAAATATTTTTGGCACCAGATGGAATAAGGCTGCGGTTCGTGCGTTGTCGCTCATGAAAAGGTCGCAAACCACAACACCGCGCAATCAAGCGCTGCGGCTTGCGACCACCGGCCCCCCCTACACTTTGGAAGCCCGCGCCATGTACCCGCTCCTCAAACGCCTGTGGCAACGTCTCAACCTCGGGTTCCTTCCGGCGCCGGCGCCGGCGGCAGCACCTGCGCTGTCGGTGCGCTGGCGCTGCATCAACGCCGAGCTCGGGTTGGCGGCTTGGGTGGCCGAGCCTGCGGACCGACTCGCCCTGCCGCGCCAGCCGCGCAGCGCCAAACTGCTGCTCGCCCCCGAGGGCGGCGACGGCCCGGCGCTCGAGCGCTTGCGTCAGCTCGCTGCCCTGCACCCGGACTGCCTGATCGTGCTGCCGCGCTGGCAGAGCGAGCGCTTGGCAGCGGCCGGGGTGCCGGCCGAAGTCGCGCTGCACTTGGTGCTGCTGCGTTTGCGTGACGATGGCTGGGTGGGCGCTGCCACCCCCACCTTGCTTTTTACAGCCGCCAGCCGGGCTTTGGCCGAGCGCTACGCGCTGCGCTACCGGGCTCTGACACAATCGTTGCCTGGTGCGGCAACCCAAGGTCTGGAACGACCGTTTGCCACCGATCAGCGATTCGCTTGGACCTGATCGCCACCCCCGACCTGATAGCCTCCCCACGTGAATCTCGCCCTTTTATCCTGGTGGCAGCGCCAGCGTCTCACCTCCCGACTGGTTTTTTCGTCGGTGAGCTTGGTCTTGGCGCTGCTGCTGCTGCTCTTTGCTCTGGTGCAAGGCCTCATCAGCCAGCAGGCCGATCGGCAGTGGGCGCACGAACTGCACGCCGCCGAGCGCGTCTGGCGCAGCCTGTTGGCACAGGAGTCGAGCCGGCTGCTCGACAGCGCCGCCCTGCTGGCCTCGAACCACGAGCTGCGCCGGGCGCTGGGCCGCAAAGACCTGGCCCAGATGGAGACTGCGCTGGCGCTCGAGGGCGAGCGCATCGGGGCCCAGATCACGGCCGTGCTCGACACCGATCTGCAGTTGCAAGCCACCAAACCGCTCGATGCGGTGTTTCTGCTCTGGCTCAAACACACCGCCTACCCGCAGATGGCACGCGCGCAAAATGGCCGCACCCCAGCCGACACGCCCAGTGCCTCGCCTTGGATCGACGACCCCGACGCCCTGTCCCAATTGCTGCGCACCGTCGCCGAACATGGCACGCGCGACCGCAGCCGCTCGGTGTTGGCGCTGCTCGGTGACGCCCCGTATCAGTTCGTCGTCGCGCCGGTGCTGGATCAGGAGCACAACCGCATCCAAGGTTGGGTGCTGATGGGCTTTGCGCTATCGCAGTCTCTGGCCGACCAAGTGCACACCAACCTAGACGTGCACGTGGTGCTGTTTGCCGATGCAGCGCACAACCCCAACCCGCCGACCTTGGTCTTTAGCACCTTGGCGACTCCAGCTTCTGGTTTGGTGCTGCAAGCCGACGCGGCCTACGCGACGTATGTCGGCAATCGTTACGCGCAACGGCAACTGCGCCTACCCACCTTGGGCGGCGAGCTGCACACGGTTTTGCTGCGCTCGGTGAGCGATGCCGAGTTGCCGTTTGTCCAGTTGCAGCTTTGGCTGGGCGGGCTCAGCCTGTTGGGCTTGGCTTTGTTTGCTTGGGCCAGTGCGCGCAGCGTGCGCCGCATCACCGCGCCCTTGGCCACCTTGCAACAGGCGGCGCTGGCGCTGGAGCAAGGCCGCTTCGACGCCCCCCTGCCTCCCAGTGTCGGGTTCGATGAGGTCTCGCAGCTCAGCCGCGGCTTCGACGCCATGCGCCAGAGCTTGGCCGAGCAGCAGGGCGAGATCCGGCGTCTGGCCTACCGCGATCGGCTCACCGGTTTGCCGAACCGGCAGCGCTTTGTCGAGGCGGTGGAGTTGGCGCTGGGCCAGCAGCGCGCCGGCCAGCCGCCTTTGTCGGTGCTCTCGCTCAACCTGGACCGCTTCAAGCACGTCAACGAAGTCATGGGCTATGCCTTTGGCGACGAGTTGTTGCGCGCCGTCGCCCAGCGCCTGAGTGAGGCAGTGGGCAAAGGCCACCTGCTGGCACGGCTGGGTAGCGACGAGTTTGGATTTCTGCTCACGGGTTTGTCGGCAGATCAGGCGCTGACACAGGCGCGCCTGATTCTGGCGCAGCTGGCGGCCGGGGTGGTGCTGGGCGGCCAGCGCGTCGATGTGCGCGCCAGCGCCGGGCTGGCCGAAGGCCCGCGCGATGGCAGCGACGCCGACGCCCTGATCAACCACGCCGAAATGGCCATGCGCCAGGCCAAGCGCCGCACCGCCGGCGTGCTGTGCTTTGTGCCCGAGCACGACCGCAGCCAGGTGGCCGATCTGTCTTTGCTCGGCGCCATGCGCGACGGCATGGTGCGCGGCGAATTGCGCATGTACCTGCAACCCAAGCTGCCGCTGCAAAGCACACGGGCTTTGGCTGCCGAGGCGCTGTTGCGCTGGCAGCACCCCACCGAGGGCTTGATCGCCCCAGTGCGCTTCATTCCTTTTGCCGAGCAGACCGGTTTCATCACCGAACTCACGACCTGGGTCATTGACGCCGCCGCGCAGGCTTGCGCGCAATGGCAGCAACTGGGTTTTGCGTGCCCGATTGCTGTCAACGTCTCGACCCGCGACCTGCTCGACCCTGCCTTTGCCGAGCGCGTGGCGGCCTGCCTGCGGCGCCACGGCGTCGATAGCAGCCAGATCAGCCTAGAGATCACCGAAAGCGCCCTGATGGAAGACCCGGCGCGGGCCTTGAGCACGCTGCAGCAACTGGCCGCACTGGGGCTCGAATTGGCGATCGACGACTACGGCACCGGTTATTCGTCCCTGACCTACCTCAAGCAGCTGCCGGTGCAGACGCTCAAAATCGACCAGAGCTTCATCGCCCAGATGGCCAGCGACAGCCGCGACGCCGCCATCGTCCAATCCTCGCTCGAGCTGGCGCACCAGCTCGGGCTGCTGGTGGTGGCCGAAGGGGTGGAGGACGCCGCCACGCTGCAGCGGCTGCAAGCCTGGGGGTGCGACTGGGCGCAGGGCTACCACATCGCCAAGCCCATGCCCTGGGAGCAGCTGGCACCTTGGTGGGCCAAGCAGCCGTCTGCCACTTGAGAGGCTGGGAGGCTTGGGGGCTGGGAGGTAATTGAGCGCCTACTGGCCCCTGCGCTGCACCTTGCCCGGCGCCCGCCCATAGCGCAGCTTCATCGCCAGAATGCTGAGCGCCAAGCTGAGCGTGACGGCGTTGGCGATGATGATCGGCCACGCGCCCAGCAGCCAGCCATAGACCAGCCACAGCGCCACCCCGAGCGTGAAGGCGCTGTACATGGCGAGCGAGATGCCGCTCACGTCGCGCGTGCGCCAGGTGTGCCAGACCTGCGGAACGAAGCTGAGGGTGGTGAGCAGGGCCGCTAGGCTTCCGACCAGCTCACCCCAGGCGGGCATGCTCACGCCCGTTGGCGGCTGTCATCGGGGCTGGCAGGGGCGGTGGCTTGGGCCGATGCGCCCTGCTTGGGGCTGCTCGCCTGCCGCATGCGGTTGTGCTGCACGATCAGCAGCGCCAGCAGCGCCGAGGCCACGCCCGCGTTGGGCCCGTCGGCGCGGCTGGTGAGCGCAATCGGCACCCGCGCCCCGAGCACGATGCCCGAGCCAGTGGCCCCGGCCAGGTACTCGAGCTGCTTGGCCAGCATGTTGCCGCTCTCGAGGTCGGGCACCATCAAGATGTCGGCTTGGCCCGACACTGGCGATTCGATGTGCTTGATCGCCGCCGCCTGCGCCGAGATGGCGTTGTCAAAAGCCAGCGGGCCGTCGAGCACGCCGCCCTTGATCTGGCCGCGGTCGGCCATTTTGCACAACGCCGCCGCTTCGATGGTCGAGGGGATGTTGGGGTTGACGGTTTCGACCGCCGACAAGATCGCCACCCGCGGCTGCTCCACGCCCATGATGCGCGCAAAGTCGATGGCATTTTGCACGATGTCCACCTTCTCGCTCAAAGACGGGCGGATGTTGAGCGCGGCGTCGGTGATGAGCAGCGGCTTGCTGTAGAGCGGCACGTCAAAGCGGAACACGTGCGACATGCGCCGCCCGGTGCGCAGCTCGCGCCGCTGCAGCACGGCCGCGATCAGCTCGTCGGTGTGTAGGCTGCCTTTCATCAGGGCATCGACCTCGCCCTTGGCCGCCAGATCGGCAGCCAGCTCGGCGGCGGCGTGGCTGTGCGGCACGTGCAGGATTTCGCTGTCGCCCAAGTCCAGCTCGGCCTCGCGCGCCAGCGCCAGAATGCGCTCTTTGGGGCCGATCAGCAGCGGGATCATCAGGCCGTGGCGGGCGGCGTCGAGCGCGCCCGTGAGCGATCCGACGTCGCACGGGTGCACCACGGCGCAGCGCATCGGCTCCATGCCGTCGGCCAGCGACAGCAGCTCGCGAAACCGCGCCTGCGGGTCGAAGAGCTGGATGGTGGGGGCGTTGATCTTGGGCAGGCGCACCTTCTCGGTCGGGGCCAGCACCTTGGCCACGCCTTGCAGCACTTTCTCGTCTTTTTGGTTGGTCACAAGGCAGTCGAGCTGCACCGCTTTTTTGGCGTCGTCTTTGCTCAGCACGGTGGCGGTGACGGTGAGCGTGTCGCCGATGCGCACCGGGCGCACGAAGCGCAGCGCCTGCTCGAGGTAGATGGTGCCCGGCCCCGGGAACTGGGTGCCCAGCAGCGCCGAGATCAGGGCGCCGCTCCACATGCCGTGCCCGATCACGCCGTGAAACAGGGTGTCGTTGGCGTATTCGGGGTTCAGGTGCGCCGGGTTGGTGTCGCCCGACACAGCGGCAAAGGCCTGGATGTCTTGCAGCGTCAGGGTGCGCAGTAGGCGCGCGCTCTGGCCGATGTGCAGTTCGTCGAAGGTGAGGTTTTCACTCCATTCGCTCGAAGTCGGGGGCTGGGTCATGGGTCGGTTCCTAAAAATGAAGCGTCGGCGGTATGCACGTCAGGGGTTGTCGCGCAAGGCCTGCAGCCGGCGTTGCAGGTGCAAGTCGGGCACGTCCACCACCGCCAATGCGCCAGCATAAACGATGCCCTGGTTGCCATCCAAGGTCAGGGCCTGCCCGACCGCGTATTCGTGCGGTCCAAAGGCCACCGTCTGGCGCTGCGCGTCGATGCGCAGGTCGGCGCAGCCGACCAGACAGACCTTGCCCAGTTGGCGCGCCACCACCGCCGCGTGGGCGGTGCGCGCGCCGCGCTGGGTCAGCAGCCCCTGCACGCGCTGCAGGGCCTCGATGTCGTCGGTTTGCGCATCTGGGCGCACCAGCAGCACCGGCACACCGGCGCGGGCGCGCTCGATGGCGCGTTCGGGGTCGAGCGCGATCTCGCCGCTGGCGATGCCGCTGCAGGCGCTGCTGGCGCGCGCCAGCTCCAGCGGTTGCCAGCCCTCTGCCGCCTCGGCGCCGCTGCGCGGGGCGAGTTGTTGCAGCACCAGGTCTTTGGGCTTGAGGTGCGCGGTGCGTTCGCGCGCCGTTTGGCGGTCGATCAGGCCGGCCTCGTGCAGGTCGAGGGCGATGCGCACGGCCGCGCGCGGGGTGCGCTTGCCGCTGCGCGTTTGCAGCAGGTGCAGGTGGCCGTCTTGCACCGTGAATTCGAAGTCTTGCATGTCGCTAAAGCTTTGCTCGAGCGTGCGCGCCGCGTTTTGCAGCGCCTCCCAGGCCTGCGGCAGGGTCTGCGCCAAGCTGGCGTGGCCGTGCGCGTTGCGCTGCCCGCTGACCACGTCTTCGCCTTGGGCGTTGGCCAGAAAATCGACCCATAGCGTCGGCTCGCCGCTGCTCGGGTCGCGCGTGAACCCGACCCCGGCGCCGGAGTGGGTGCCGCTGTTGCCAAACACCATGCGCTGCACGATCACGGCGGTGCCGAGCTGTTCGTCGATGCCGTGCAGTTTGCGGTAGCTTTTGGCCTTGGGCGCAAACCAGGAGCCATAGACCGCCTGCACCGCAGCGGCGAGCTGCTCGTGCGGGTCTTGCGGGAACGCCTTGCCGGCGTGGGTCTGGTACAGCGCCAGGTAGCTGCGGCACAGCGCGCGCAGGCCCTGGTAGTCGAGTTCGCGCTCGTCGCCCCCTTGCGTGGCGCGCTGCAACTCGGCCTCGAACAGCGGCGCGGGCAGGCCCGCGACCACCTGCGCGTAGCTGGCGATCAGGCGCCGGTAGGCGTCCCAGACCATGCGCGGGTTGCCGCTTTGGCGCAGCAAGCCGGGCAGGGTGGCCTCGCACAGCCCGACGTTGAGCAAGGTTTCCATCATCCCCGGCATCGACACCGGGGCGCCGGAGCGCACCGAGACCAGCAGCGGCGCGCGCGGGTCGCCCAGTTTCAAGGCGCAGGCCGCCTCCAGGGCCGGCAAACCGCTGCCCAGCAAGGGCGGCAGGCTGGCGGCCGGGTCGCGCGTGTAGTGGGTGCCCAGCACCAGCGCCGCCGGCACCGGCAAGCCCAGCTGCGCCATGCGCCAGAGGTGGTAGGCTTTGGAGCCGACCGCCTCGGGGGTCGGTGGCGCGGCTTTGCCGGCGGGCTCGGGGCCGATCAGGTGCAGGTGGCGCGGCCAAGCGGACGCAGCGGCGGATTTTTTCATGTCACCACTCCGGCAGGGCCGAGCACGATGCGGCGCAACACGTAGCCGGCTTTGAGCAGGTGGTCGGTGGCAGCTTCCAGCGCCCCGGCCAGCTCGTTGCCCAAGCCAAACAGCACCGGCTGCTGCGCCAGCTCCTGCACCAGCTGCACCCGCGTCTGGCGGTAGTGCTCGTCGCACTGGCGTTCGGCGCGCAGCGTGCGCCACAGGGCCTGCAAAAAAGCCTCTTCATCGACCCGGTTCGCTTGCAGGCTCAGGTGGCGCGCGATTTCGATCGCCTTGATCTGGTCCTGGATCGCCGCCAAGGTGGTTTCGGCCAGGCGCAGCAGCGCCTCGACGATGCGCGCCGGCAGCCCGCGCAAGGGCTCGGTGTGCAGCAGCATCAGCAGGTAGGCCGCCTCCTCGAGCGTGTCGGCGGCGTCGTCCATGGCGTCGAGCAGTTCGAGCAAGGGCCGCCAGCGCTCGTGGCGGCGGGTGCGCTCGCGCGCCGTGGTCAGCAGCTGGTCGGCCTGGTGCTCCCAGGCTTTGCAGCGCTGCAGCGTGCGCTCCCAGTTTTGCGGCTCGCTGCGGCCGGCTTGCGCCAGCGCCTGACACAGCTCGCTGGCCAAGGCGTGCTGCAAGGCCGCGTGTTCGGCCAGCAGGTCGAACTCGAAGCTGCGCTGGCGCATGGCGCGCGCCAGCAGCAGCCGGGCTTCGTCTTGCACCATGGCCAGCGGCAGTTGCTGGCGCAGCTTGATGCTGGCCTCGGTGAGCAGGGCCTGCAAAAACTGCCGCGCCGCCGCCTCGCCCAGCACCAAGTCGAGCCGTTCGCCGACGCGAAAGGCGTGGCTATCGACGGCCTGCATGGCCTCATAGACCAGTTGCTCGCCGCCCGCCAGCAGCCAAGCCATGTGCCCGACTTCGGTCTTGGCGCAATGGCTCAAAATGTCGATGGCCAGCGCCTTGCCGACGAACAGCTGCAGGCGCTTGCGGGCCCGGTTCCAGTCGATCAGAAAGACGATGCGCGAGGCCGCCGCCTCCAGCCCCTGCAACAGCGCCGCCGGCTGGCGCACTTGCAGCGTGGCGTGGCCGAGCACGTAGGGCTGGCCCTGGTTGAGCCCATCGGCGCGCTGCGGCGCCAGCAGCTCCCAGCTGAAGCCGAGCGACTCCAGCTGCTGGCGAAAAAAATCGAAGCGCACCTGGTGCAGGTCGGAGTAGGTCAGGCGCACCGTTTTGGCGCTGACTTCGAGCACCAGCACATGCGCGTCGTTGGTGCCGATGTCGTTCTGAATCAGCAGCTTTTTGCCGTGGCGCGTGACCGCCGTGGCCAACCCGGGGTGACCAAACTTGAGCGGTGCGGTGCGCTGCAGGCCGCGCATAAAGGCTTGGATCTGCGGCCGGTCCTCGGGCTCGATCTGCCAGGCGTGGGCGCCGTCGATGTTTTCGGTGGCGATCTGCGCCGACAAGGCGTTGAGGCGCTTGTGCAGGTCTATGACCAGCAGGTGCAGGCTGTCGCCGGCCTTGCGCTCGCCGTGGGTGAGGGCGATCAGGTCGCCGGGGTGCAGCGCTTCCTGCTCTTTGAGCCGTTCCAGAAACGCCAGCCACTGCTCGCGGCGCTGACACAGCGCGGGCTCGGGCGCGCCGCCGGACTCGCAGACCGGCTTGGCCATGGTCTGCAAATCGTCGCCAATGGCCTGCGTCAGGGCATCGAGCTGCGGCAACACCAGCAGCGCATCCTGCACAAAGGCGTTGGCGGCGAGTTCGCCCAGCCAGAGCAAGTCGGCTTGGCCGTGCTGGCGCAGCTCGGCGCTCCAGTCGGGCAGCGGGGCCTGCGGGTCGGCCGCGTGCGCCGCCGCCGACTGCAGCACCGACAGATACAGCTTGAGGCGGTCGTTGGCCAGCAGGGCGGCGGTGATCCAGGCCGGCAAGAGCAACGAATTTTGGCCCAGCGTGGCGACGGCTTTTTGTTTGTCCATGGTGCAAATCTTGGCGGTAGCGCGCAGTTTGCCTTGGGTGTGTGTCAGGCTCGTGAAGCGCTGGCACTGCACCGCCGCCCGCGCCGGCGCCGGCGCGCTGGATCAAGCCATGTGGTGCAAGCCGGCATCGATGTAGATCACGTCGCCGGTGATGCCCGAGGCCGCGCCGCCGACCAGAAACGCCACCGCGCGCCCGACTTCGGCGATGTCCACCAGCCGCCGACCGGGGGCGCGCGTCACCGCCATCTCGATCAGCTCGTCGAAGTGCGCGATGCCCGATGAGGCGCGGGTTTTGAGCGGCCCGGGCGAAACGGCGTAGACGCGGATGTCCTTCTCGCCCAGCTCCTTGGCCAAGTAGCGCACCGCCGACTCCAGCGCCGCCTTCACCGGGCCCATCAGGTTGTAATTGTTCACCACCTTGTCGGCGCCGTAGTAGCTCATGGTCACCAGCGCGCCGCCTGGGCGCAGCAGCGGCTCGGCGTGGTGCGCCATTTCGATGAACGAATGGCACGACACCTGCATGGCCTGCAAGAAGCCGGCTTGCGTGCAGTCGATGATGCGCCCATGCAGATCCTCGCGCGGGGCAAAGGCGATCGAGTGGATGACGAAATCCAGGCTGCCCCAGTGCGCCTTGATCTGCTCAAACACCTGCTCCATCTGCCCCGGTTGGCTCACGTCCAGCGGCAACAGCAGCGTGGCGTCGATCTGCTCGGCCAGCGGTGCTACGAATTTTTTGGCTTTGTCGTTGAAGTAGGTGAGGGCGATCTCGGCCCCAAAGGCGCGCAGCTTGGCGGCGCAGCCAAAGGCGATGCTGTCGGCGTTGGCCACACCCACCACCAGGCCGCGCTTGCCCTTGAGCATGTCGCCGATGCGGGTGTTTTCGTCCCAGACCTTGGGCAGGGGGTCGCGTGAGTGGGGGTCGATGAACATGGGACTGCTCCGGGATTGCCTAAAATTTCAGTCTGCCTGCCACAGCGCAAGGGCGTGTTCGGCCAGCATGCGCTCTTCGTCGGTGGGCAGCACCAGCACCGTGACGCGCGAGCCGGCGCGGCTGATCGGGCCACCGCGGCCAGCGCACGCGTGGGCGTTGGCCTGCGCGTCGAAGTCGATTCCGATCCAGCCCATGTCGGCCAACATCCGCCCGCGCAGGGCCACCGCGTTTTCACCGATGCCGCCGGTAAACACCAGCGCATCGAGCCCGCCCAGGCTGGCGCTCAAGGCGCCGATTTCGCGCTTGCAGCGCGCCACAAAGTAGTCCAGCGCCTGCGCCGCCTCGGGCTGTGCCGACTGCAGCAGCTCGCGCACGTCGTTGCTCAGGCCCGACATGCCCTTGAGCCCCGATTGCTGATACAGCAGCTCGGTCAACTGGGCCGGGCTGTAGCCTTTTTCGGTCAGCAGATAGAGCAGCACGCCGGGGTCGATCTGGCCGCAGCGCGTGCCCATGGGCAGGCCGTCGAGGGCGGTGAAGCCCATGCTCGAATCGATCGACACCCCGTGGCGCAGCGCGCACATCGAAGCCCCGTTGCCTAGGTGGGCCACGATCACCCGCCCTTGGTGCAGCGCCGGCCACTGCTGCTGCAGCGCGCGGGCAATGTACGCGTAAGACAAACCGTGAAAACCGTAGCGGCGCACGCCGGCGTCATAAAACCGGCGCGGCAGCGCAAAGGTGTCGGCCACAAAGGGGTGCTGGCGGTGAAAGGCGGTGTCGAAACACGCCACTTGCAGCGCCTGCCCAAAGGCCGCCATGGCCGAGCGGATGCCGGCCAGATTGTGCGGCTGGTGCAGCGGCGCCAGCGGCGCCAGCGCCTCGAGTTGGGCCAGCACCGGCGCGTCAATGCGCACCGGTTGGGCATAGTGCACGCCGCCGTGCACCACGCGGTGGCTCACCAGTTCCACCTTTTGCTCGGGCAGGTTTTGCTCCAGCCAGTGCAGCACGGCGGCCAGCGCCTGCTCGTGTCCGCTGCGCGTTGCATCCGCGCCGGGCAGCGTGTGCTGTTGCTTGCTGTGCGTGCTCGACTCGATGCTCAGCTGCGCCGCTGCGCCGCCGATGCCAGACACCTGCCCATGCGCCAGCGGCGCCGGCAAGCCGCCTTGCAGCGCCGAGCCAAGCGATCCTTCCGGCAAGGCGGTGAGCGAAAACTTGATCGACGACGATCCGGCGTTGAGCGTGAGCAACAGAGGCATGGCGAGCGGCGCCCAAAGGCGCAAAGAAGCGACCCGATCCAGTATAGGCAGGTAATTTGACAAAACGCGCCTCCGAATGGCGGCGCACAGGCGCTCGCTTTTAGCGCTGTTTTTCGGGCAGCTCGATTTTTACTTCGAGCACGTCCAGGTTTTCCTGGCGCTCAAGGTTGACGCGGATGTCGCCCGGATTGACGTGCACGTACTTGCTGATGACGGCGATCAGCTCGCGCTGCAACTGCGGCAAGTAGTCGGGCTCGCTGGCGTTGCGCCCGCTGCGCTCGTGCGCCAAAATGATCTGCAGACGGTCTTTGGCGATCGACGCGGTCTGCTTTTTCTCGCCCAGGAAAAATGACAACCAGGACATGGCGCTCACCTCCCGAACAGGCGTTTGAGCAAGCTGGGCTTTTGCGCGTCCACAAAGCGCAGCGGCCGCTCCTGGCCCAAAAAGCGCTCGATCACGTCTTTGTAGGCTTCCGAGACCTCGGTGCCCTGCATGTGCACCGCCGGCAGGCCCTGGTTCGAGGCCTGCAGCACCGTTTCGCTCTCGGGGATGACGCCGATGAGCGGAATGCGCAGAATGTCCTGTATGTCTTGCAGCGACAGCATCTGCCCCTCTTGCACCCGGTTCGGGTTGTAGCGCGTGATCAGCAGGTGCTCTTTGATGGCTTCGCGGCCCTCGATGGCGCGCCGCGTTTTGCTGCTGAGCATGCCCAGAATGCGGTCCGAGTCGCGCACGCTGGAGACCTCGGGGTTGGTCACCACCAGCGCCTCGTCGGCGTAGTGCATGGCCATCAAGGCGCCGGCCTCGATCCCGGCCGGCGAGTCGCAGACGATGTAATCAAAACCCATGCCAGCCAGATCGTTGAGCACGCGCTCCACCCCCTCTTGCGACAAGGCTTCTTTGTCGCGCGTCTGGCTGGCCGCCAGCACGTACAGGCCTTCGCACTGCTTGTCTTTGATCAAGGCCTGGTTCAGATTGGCTTCCTGGTGGATGACGTTGATGAAGTCGTAGACCACGCGGCGCTCGCAACCCATGATCAGGTCGAGGTTGCGCAAGCCGACGTCAAAGTCGATGACCACGGTTTTGAAGCCCTTGAGGGCCAAGCCGGCGGCGAAGCTGGCGCTGGTGGTGGTCTTGCCCACCCCGCCTTTACCGGATGTGACGACGACTATTTTGCTCATGTGGTCATGACTTTCTATACAAATTTTTTAAGCGATGGCTTCGATCAGCAGCCGCTCGGCATCGTTGTGGCGCTGCAGCCGCACCCGCGCGGCTTTGGAGCGCACCTCTGGCGGCAGCGGCACTTCGCTGGTGCGGTAGGTGCCGGCGATGGACAACAGCTCGGCCTCGAGGCAGGTGGCAAAAATGCACGCGTTTTCGTCGCCGCGCGCGCCGGCGATGGCCTTGCCACGCAGCGGCGCATAGATGTGGATGTGGCCATCGGCCACCACCTCGGCGCCAGGGTTGACCATGGCGGTGACGATCAGGTCGCGGCCGCGCGCATACACCTGCTGCCCCGAACGCAAGGGGCGGTCGATCAGCAGCGCGCCCACCGCAGGGAGCTCCGGGGCAGGGGTTGGGGTGGATGGGGTGGGCTCGAGCGTCGTGCTGGTCGCGCTGGCTGTGAGTGCCTGCACGGCATCCATTGCATCGTCGGCGCGCGCCAGCCCAGCCGCCGCGGCCTGCTGACGCACGGCCGCCGATCCACCCCGGTACGCCACAGGTTGCAAGTGGGCCGCGCGCAACAGCGCCAGCAGCGCCGACAAATCGGCAAGGGCTGGTTCGCTGTCTGACAGCGCGCTGAAGTCGAGCAACAGCGCGTCTTGGTCGAAAAATCCCGCCGCGTCGCCGTAGCGCTGTTGCCAGTCTTGCATCAGCCGCTGGGTGTCGGCGCTGCGCAACGCCAAGGCCAACAAGGGCCAGTGGGTGCTTTTGAGCTCGAAACTCATAGAGGGGTCAGAGGCCGCAAGGGGGGATGGTGGGGAGAGCAGGAGGGGTTCAAGGGCAAATCTTAACAGCCCGGCCAAACCGGAAGGCCAAAGCGCAGCCGAACGGCAGACGGGCCGCGACAGATGCAGCACGGCGCCGAAGCCGCGGGGGTGGCCGGTGTCTTCCCCTATCTCCAATATCTTGATTTAAAGCATAGTCGTAGTAGTAGGCCCATCCCGATTCACTGAACAACTCATTATTTCTTTTGGATTCAATCTGTTGCACCCATTTTTAGGTGTGCAGAGCGGGGCTGGACAAATTCTTGCAGCGCTGCATAAGTGGCCTTGGGCGGCGCAGCCTGTGGATAAACCCCACCTTGTGCGCGAGCTATCCACAGACTTGTGCAGCGATCCTGCCCGGCACGGATCGGTAAACTTTGGTGCGCGTCGGTGCGCGCCCTTGTGCGGCGGCAGATCCTGTTTTAAACCGGGTCGGAATCGCCGGCCTCGGGCGGAACCTCGGGGTAGCCGGCGTCGTCGAGCGCGCGGGCCAGCGCGCCGCGGGGGCTGCTGCTGCGCACCGTCACGCGGCCGCTGCTGCGCTCGATCTGCACCTCGGCCTGCGCGTCGAGGCGGCGGATGGCTTGGCGCACCGCCTGATCGCAGTGGCCGCAGCTCATGCCCTGAACCGTGAAGTGGTGGGTGTCCATGGTAGAGTCCTTTACTGGTTAAAGTCCGTAGTATGTGAGTTTTACTGGAAGCTTGAGTGATGAACCCTGCTGCGCCGCCGTTTGAGAGCCAGTTCAAAATCGTGGGCATGACCTGCGCCTCGTGCGTGTCGCGGGTCGAGCGCGCCTTGGCCAAGCTGCCCGGGGTGCAGGAGGTGAGCGTCAACCTGGCCACCGAAACGGTGCGCGTGCGTGCGGCAGCGCCGGTGCAAGGAGCGGCCGATGGCGGCGGTGCACCGGCCCAGGGCGTCCCAGGCCAGGGCGCTGCAGAAATGGGCGTGGGTCTGGATGTGGGTGCAGAGGCCGACGAGGCCACGCTCTGGCAAGCGCGGCTGCACCGCGCGGTGCGCGACGCCGGTTATGAACCGGTGCCGCTGGCGCAGGTGGCAGATGCCGACCCGGCCTTGGACCGCCTGTGGGGTGTGCGGCGCGATTTCTGGCCGGTGCTGCTGGCCATGGCGCTCACGCTGCCGCTGGCGCTGCCCATGGTCGGCAAGCTCTGGGGTGAGTACTGGATGCTGGGGCCGCTGTGGCAGTTTTTGTTGGCCACGCCGGTGCAGTTCATCCTTGGGGCGCGGTTTTACCGCGCCGGTTGGCACGCCATCCGCGCCGGTAGCGGCAATATGGAGCTGTTGGTGGCCATTGGCACCACGGCCGCCTGGGGCATGAGCACCTGGTTGTGGTGGCGCGCCGAGCCCGGCAGTATGGTGCCGTTGTACTACGAGGTGGCGGCGGTGATCATCACCCTCGTGCTGCTGGGCAAATGGCTGGAGGCGCGCGCCAAGCGCCAGACCACCAGCGCCATTCGCGCCCTGCAGGCCTTGCGCCCTGAGGTGGCGCACCTGCTGCCCGACGGCGTGCGGCGCGAGCAGCTGCAGGACGTGCCGGTGGCCGAACTGCTGCCGGGGGATCGGTTGCTGGTGCGCCCGGGCGAGCGCCTGCCTGCCGACGGCGTGATCGAGCAGGGGCAGACGCAGATCGACGAATCCATGCTCACCGGCGAGCCGCTGCCGGTGTTGCGACTGGTGGGCGACACGGTCACCGGCGGCAGCCTGAACGGCGACGGTGCCATCGAGCTGCGCGTGACGGCGGTGGGTACGCAGTCGGTGCTGCAGCGCATCATCGCGCTGGTGCAAGACGCACAGGCGGTCAAACCGCCGGTGCAGCGCCAGGTGGACCGGGTGACGGCGGTGTTCGTGCCGGTGGTGTTGCTGGTTGCGCTGGTTACCTTTGGGCTTTGGTGGGGCTGGCAGCAGGCACCGTTTGAGCAGGCCCTGTTGGCAGCGGTGGCGGTGCTGGTGATCGCCTGCCCGTGCGCGCTCGGGCTGGCCACCCCGACGGCGATCATGGCCGGCACCGGGATGGCGGCGCAGCACGGCATCTTGATCAAAGACCCAGAGGCGCTCGAAGCCGCGCGCCGTGTGGACACGGTGGCTTTCGACAAAACCGGCACCCTCACCCTAGGGCAGCCGGTGTTGCGGCACCTGTTGCCGGCTGCGGGTGTGGATGCGGCGGTGGCGCTGCAGGCGGCGGCGGCCTTGCAGCGCCACAGCGAGCACCCGCTGGCGCGCGCGGTGTTGCAGGCAGCGCAAGCTCAACTGCAGCAACTGCAGCAGCCCGAGCAGGGGGTGCCGCAAGCGCAGCAAGCACAAGATGTGGGCTTGGGCCTGGGCCTAGATAAAACTCCCCAAGGCGCTGCCGCTTTGCAAGCCAGCGCGGTGCAGGCGGTGCCGGGGCGCGGCTGCCATGGCGAGGTGCAGGGCACCATGCTGTACTTGGGCAGTTGGGACTGGCTGCAGGGGCTCGGGGCCGATTTGCGGGGCTGGCAGGAGCAGGCCGAGGCTTGGGCGGCCCAAGGCTGCAGCGTGTCGGTGCTGGCGCAGCAGCACGGGTGGCAGCCGCTGGCCTTGCTGGCGTTTGCCGACCAACCCAAACCCGGTTCGGCCCAAGCCATCGCCGAGTTGCGTGCGCTGGGTCTGCGGGTGCTGATGATTTCGGGCGACAACCAGCGCGCCGCCGAGGCCATGGCGCGCCGCCTAGGGCTAGACCCAGCGGCGGGCGAGGTGCGCGCCCAGGTGCTGCCGGGCGACAAGGCGCGGCTGGTGGCCGAACTCAAAGCCCAGGGCCGGGTGGTGGCGATGGTGGGCGACGGCGTCAACGATGCCCCGGCGCTGGCGGCGGCCGATGTCGGGCTGGCGATGAGCCACGCCCAAGGCGGCTCCGATGTGGCGCTGCACGCCGCCGGCATCACCCTGATGCGCGGCGAGCCGCTGCTGGTGGCGGCGGCGCTCGACATTTCGCGTCGCACGGTAGCCAAAATCCGGCAAAACCTGTTTTGGGCCTTCATCTACAACACCGTCGGCATCCCGCTGGCGGCGCTGGGCCTGCTCAGCCCGGTGCTGGCCGGGGCGGCGATGGCGCTGAGCTCGGTGAGCGTGGTGAGCAACACCTTGCTGCTCAAGCGCTGGCGGCCGCCGGCGCGGAGCTGAGGGGCTGGGAGGCAATTTGCGCTTGCGCCGGCAAATCGGGTGCGCGCGGGTTTAGGATCGATCCCTATGGCCGAACCCAGCGCGCGCCCTCCCACCAGCCTGTCCGCGATCCGACCCCCCTTGCCCCCTTGGTGGCGCGGGGTGCTGCTGGCGCTGTGGCTCTCGCTGGCGGCGGCGGTGGCGCTGGGCATCACGCGCTTTGCCTACGGTTTGCTGCTGCCGCCCATGCGCGCCGACCTCGGCTGGACCTACGCCTTGGCCGGGGCCATGAACACCTTCAACGCCGTCGGCTACCTCGTGGGGGCGCTCACGGCCCCGTGGCTGCTGCGCCGCTTGGGGGCTGGACCGCTGCTGCTGGCTGGGGCCTTGCTGGCCAGCGTGTTCATGGCCAGCAGCGGTTTTTTTAGCGCCAGCGCGCCGCTGCTGGCGCAGCGGCTGGCGGCGGGCGTGTTCAGCGCCTGGGTTTTTGTGGCCGGGGGCTTGTTGGCGGCGCGCCTGGGCACGGTTTGGCCGGCGCACAGCGGTTGGTTGCTGGGCTTGTATTACGGCGGCGTGGGCTGGGGCATCGTGCTGTCGGCGCTGGCGGTGCCGCCGGTGCTGGGCTGGGCCGCCAGCGTGCCGCACGGCTGGGCTTGGGCTTGGTGGCTGCTGGCGCTGGTCTGTTTGCTCACCACGGCATCGCTGTGGGGGCTGCTGCGGGCGCTGCGCCAGCTGGGGCTGGAAGTCGATGCCGCGCCCGTGTACCGTGCCGGCCCCGGCGCGCCGCCCAGCCCGGCCTTGGGTTGGGCGCTTCTGGTGCAAAGTTTTGGCTGGGCGCTGGCCTCGTACACCCTGTTCGGTCTGGGCTACATCGGCTACATGACCTTCGTCATCGCGCTGCTGCACGAGCAGGGGCACGCCACCGGGGCGATCACGCTGTTTTACACCCTGCTGGGCTTGGGGGTGGTGATTTCGGCGCGGCTGTGGGCCGCTTGGCTGGATCGTTTTCGCGGCGGGCAGGCGCTGGCGCGCCTCAGCGCCCTGCTCGGCTTGGCGACGCTGGTGCCGGCGCTCACGGCGGCTTGGCCGGCGTTGCTGGCCTCGGGGCTGTTGTTCGGGGCGGTTTTTTTGTCGGTGGTGGCCTCGACCACGGCGCTGGTGCGCCACAATTTGCCGGCGGCGCAGTGGGCCAGCGGCATCAGCGCCTTCACGATCGTGTTTGCCGTCGGGCAGATCGTGGGCCCGACGGCGGTGGGCTGGATCGCCGACGGCCCGGGCGGTCTCGAGCGCGGCCTGTTCTACTCGGCGCTGGCGCTGTGGCTGGGCGCGGCGCTGGCGTGGCGCCAGCGGCCGCTGCAGAGCGCTGAGCGCCCAACGCACTAAACTTTGCACACCGCAGGAGCATCCCATGGCCATCGGAGACTTTGCTTACGCCAACAACCGCAACCGCTTTTTGGGTTGCGCGCCGCTGGCCGACCAGCCCTTTGCGCTGGTCGGGGTGCCTTTTGATGGCGCCGTCAGCAACCGGCCCGGGGCGCGCTTTGGCCCGCAAGCCATCCGCGCCGCCAGCCTGATGCTGTGCGACGGCGAGCACCCGCACTTCAACTGCAGCCCGATCGGGCACGTGGGCGACGCGCTCGATCTGCGCTTGCCCAACACCGCCGCGCTGCCCCATTTGCAGGCCTGCATCGAGCAGCAGGCGCAGGCCCTGATGGGCCAGCACCGCTGCGTGTTTCTGGGCGGCGACCACTCCATCACCTTGCCGCTGCTGCGCGCCGCCCGCCGCGTCTATGGCCAAGGCGAGCCGTTGGCGCTGGTGCATTTCGACGCCCATTGCGACACCTGGACCGACCACTGCGGCGAACCCTCGGGCCACGGCACCTGGACCTATGAGGCGCTGCAAGAGGGCCTCGTCAGCCCGGCGCACACGGTGCAGATCGGGCTGCGCTCCAGCGGCCAGCGCGCGGCGCGCGAGTACGTGCGCGACCAAGGCGGCCTGATCTACACCGCGCGCGACTTGCGCGGCCTCGACGGCGCGGCTTTGCAGCCGCTGCTGCGCGAGATCCGCCAGCGCATCGGCGAGCGGCCCTGCTACCTGACGATCGATATCGACTGCCTCGACCCCGCCTTCGCGCCCGGCACCGGCACCCCCGAGCCCGGCGGCCTGAGCAGCAGCCAGGTGCTGACCGTGGTTGAAGAACTGGCCGATTTGAACTGGGTCGGCATGGACTGCGTCGAAGTGGCCCCAGCCTACGACCACGCCGAACTCACCAGCAGCGCCGCCGCCACCTTGGTCTGGACTTGGCTGGCCGGGCAGGTGGCGCTGGGGCGCGGCTGCGCGCCTGTGGGTTTGGGCTGATTCAGGAGATGCTCTCCAGCAGGCGTGCAATGGCTTCGGGCGAAGGCAACTGATCCTTTAGATTCTTTGGCAGCGTCTTGGTGATTTGGTAGGTCGCCACGCCGATGGGTTTGCGTGCGTCACGCAGCGCATACTCGACGATGGTGCGGGTCTTCTCTTTGCACAGGATGATGCCGATGGACGGGTTCTCGCCATCTTGGCGCACTTGCGCATCCAACGCTGCGAGGTAGAACTGCAGCTTGCCGACGAATTCCGGCTCGAACTCGCCGATCTTTAACTCGATGGCGACCAGCGCGCGCAAGCGCCGATGAAACAGCAGCAGGTCGATGAAGTACTCCTTGCCTTCCACCTCCAGCCGGTACTGGCTGCCCATGAAGGCGAACATGCCGCCCATCGCGCGCAGGAAGTCCTCGATGCGGGCGATCAGCGCGCGTTCCAGTTCGCGCTCACTGTGCTGCGTGCCAAGCTCAAGGAAATCGAAGGCGTATTCGTCCTTCAGCGCCAGCTTGGCTTGCGCGCGCAGGGCCGGTGTCAGCGTGCGGTCGAAATTGGTCTGGCCGAGCAGCGATTTTTCGTAGCTCTGGTTGTCGATCTGGTGAGAAAGCACGTTCTTCGACCAGCCGAACTTGCGCGTCATGCGCAGGTAGAACTCGCGCTCCTGATCATCCCCGCAGCGTTCGAGGATCATCAGGTTGTGGCTCCAAGCTATTTCTCGCACCAGTGGTGCGAGTTTTGCTGCGCCACTGTAGGCATCGAAAAAGGCCTTCATGCGCCACAGGTTGGAGGCCGAGAAACCGCCCGTGCCTGGAAAGGCTGCTTGAAGGTCGGCGGCAAGCTGTGCCACCACGGCTTTGCCCCAGCCTTCGGTTTGCTGGCGCTCGGCGATCAGCCGTCCGATGTCCCAATACAGACCGACCAGTTCCTTGTTCACCGCACGCAGCGCAGCGTACTGGGCGGACTGGATGCGCGCCTTCACCACGGCCAGCAGAGCCGGGTAGCCGTTCGTCGCAGCGGTTGCTCGCACCGCTGGTGCGAGTTGCTTGTCTCTGGTCATTCAAATCCTGCAGCAGGCCGTTGAAAAAACACCATGCCATGATCCAAATGGTATCAGAGCGCTGAGAGGCTGGGAGGCAATGTTGGATGTGCAACATCGGGCCTGTGCTACGCTCACTTTATGGCATCCTCCCTGTTGCAATCCGACACCCTGCTGAACCAGCGCAGCTACTACGAGGCGTCGGTGCAGCGCGCGCCGGCCTTGCCGCCGCTGCAGGGCCAGCAGCGCGCCGATGTGCTGGTGGTGGGCGGTGGGCTGGCGGGCTTGAGCGCGGCGCTGGAGTTGGCCGAGCGCGGGTTGCAGGTCTGCCTGCTCGAGGCGCAGCGCATCGGCTGGGGGGCCAGCGGGCGCAACGGCGGCCAAGCCCTAGTGGGCTATGCCTGTGGCCAAGGGCAGCTCGAGCAGCAGCTCGGGCGCGCCGACGCGCGCCGGCTCTGGGACTGGACGCTGGAGGGCATCGAGCTCATCGGGCAGCGCATCGCGCAGCAGCGCATCGACTGCGACTGGCAGCGCGGCTACCTGACGGTGGCCGACTCGGCGCGCCAGGCACGGCGCCTGCTGGCCGAGGTCGAGCAGCAGCAGCGCGATTACGGCTTGGCGTGCGAGGTGGCCACCGGGCCCGAGGTGCGCCGCTACATCGACAGCCCGCGCTACCACGCCGCCGCCTTTGAGCCCATCAGCGGCCACCTGCACCCGCTCAAGTACACGCTGGGGCTGGCGCAGGCGGCGCAGCGCGCTGGGGTGGCGCTGCACGAGCACAGCCCCGTGCTGCGCCTGAGCCACGGCGCCGCCGGTGTCACGGCGCACACGGCCCACGGCCAGGTGTCGGCGCGCTACGCGCTGCTGGCGGGCAACTGCCTGCTGCCCGAATACGCCCCGGCGCTGGCGCCGGCGTTGGCGCGGCGCATCATGCCGGTGGGCACCTACCTGATCGCCACCGCTCCGGTGGCCACCGCCCTGAGCCGGCGCCTGATCCCCAGCGCCGCCGCGGTGTGCGACAACAACCTGGTGCTCGACTACTTTCGCTTCAGTGCCGAGCAGCGGCTGCTGTTTGGCGGCCGCGTCAGCTACACCACCCGCACCCCGGCGCAGCTGCAGGCCCTCATGCGCCAGCGCCTGCTGGCGGTGTTCCCCGATCTGGCGCAGGTGCCGGTCGAATACCTTTGGGGCGGTTTTGTGGATATCAGCATGAACCGGGCACCGGATTTTGGCCGGCTGTCGCCGCAGGTCTATTATTTGCAGGGCTTCAGCGGCCACGGCGTGGTGCTGGCCGGCTTGGCTGGGCGCTTGGTGGCCGAGGCCATCGGCGGCCAAGCTGGGCGCTTCGATGTCTATGCGCGGCTAAAACACCACCCTTTTCCCGGTGGGCCGTGGCTGCGCACGCCGCTGCTGGCGCTGGGCATGGCGTGGCAGCGCTTGCGCGAGGCGCTGGGCTGAGAGGCTGAGCGGGCCTATAACTGGCACGAATCCTGTATGCGCAGCCTGCAGGCTCTGCCACAATCACCGACAAAGGTTTACCGCGCCCCATGAACCCGAACCCCGCTGCCTCTGCCCCCTCTTCTGCGCCCGCCACCCCGCCCTTGGTCTGGCTGCCCGCCGACCACCGTCAGCTGGGCCCCAACGACATACCCTATCTGCTGCTGGGCGACAAGTACGCGCGCGCGGTCAAGGTCGGCGCGCAGGCGCAGCCGGTGCTGTTCCCGCTGGCCGAGGCGGCGCAGGTGGGCGAATTGCTGGCGCTAGTCGATGGCGTGATGCTCACCGGCTCGCCCTCCAACGTGCACCCGGCGCACTTCGATGAAGACGTGCACGACCCCACGCTGCCGCTGGACCCCGAGCGCGACGCGCTCACGCTGGCGCTGGTGCGCGCCTGCATCGCGCAGCAGGTGCCGCTGCTGGGCATCTGCCGCGGCTTCCAAGAGATCAATGTCGCCCTGGGGGGCAGCCTGCACCAGACCGTGCACGCCGTGCCGGGGCTGATGGACCACCGCGACCCCGACGGCCTGCCGCTCGAGCAGCAGTACGGCCCCAGCCACCCAGTGCGGCTGGCGGAAGGCTCGGCGCTGGCGCAGTGGGCTGGCGGCACGCAGGCCATGGTCAACTCGCTGCACGGGCAAGGCATCGGCCGCTTGGCGCCCGGTGTGCGGGCGCTGGCGTGGGCCGACGATGGGCTGGTCGAGGCCATCGAGGTGCAGGGTGCGGCCGAGTTTGCCTACGCGGTGCAGTGGCACCCCGAGTGGCGCTGCGACGAAAACCCCTTTTATGCCGCCACCTTTCACGCCTTTGGCCAGGCGCTGCGGCGGCGCCAGCAGCGCCGCTGGCAGGCGCAGCTGGCCCAGCCCACAACCGGCGCACCCAGCGCAACCGGAGCATGAGATGAAAAGCAACCCGCCGCAGAGCTTCAACGAACTCGAACAGTGGCTGAACCAGCGCCGCGTGACCGAAATCGAGTGCCTGGTGCCCGACCTCACCGGGGTGGCGCGGGGCAAGATTTTGCCGCGCGGCAAATTCACCGAAGACCGCGGCATGCGGCTGCCGCAGGCGGTGGTGGCCATGGGCGTGACCGGCGTGTTCCCCGAGAGCGGGCCCTACTACGATGTGATCGACCCTACCGACCGCGACATGCAGCTGCGCCCCGATCCGTCCACGGTGCGCATCGTCCCTTGGGCCACCGACCCCACGGCGCAAGTCATCCACGACTGCTTCGACCACGCCGGCAAGCGCGTGCCCTTTGCCCCGCGCAGCGTGTTGCGCCACGTCTGCAACCTGTACGAGGAGATGGGCCTGTCGCCGGTGGTGGCGCCCGAGCTCGAGTTTTACCTCACGGCGCGCAACACCGACCCCAACACCCTGCTCAAGCCGCCCATCGGCCGCAGCGGCCGCGCCGAAACCTCGCGCCAGGCCTACAGCATCGACGCCGTGAACGAGTTCGATCCCTTGTTCGAGGAAATCTACGACTACTGCGACCAGATGGAGCTCAACGTCGATACCCTGATCCACGAAGTCGGGGCCGGCCAGATGGAGATCAACTTCTTCCACGGTGCCCCGCTCGACTTGGCCGACGAGGTGTTCTTTTTCAAGCGCACGGTGCGCGAGGCGGCGCTGCGCCACGACATGTACGCCACCTTCATGGCCAAACCCATTGCCGGCGAGCCCGGCAGCGCCATGCACGTGCACCAGAGCATCGTCGAGCGAGAAAGCGGGCGCAACCTCTTCAGCCAACTCGACGGCACGCCCAGCGAGGCCTTCTACCACTACATCGGCGGCTTGCAGCGCTACATACCGGCGGCGATGGCGCTGGTGGCCCCCTATGTGAACAGTTACCGGCGCCTGTCGCGCAACACCGCCGCCCCGATCAACATCGAGTGGGGGCACGACAACCGCACCGTCGGCATCCGCTCGCCGATTGCGGTGCCGCAGTCGCGGCGGCTGGAAAACCGCGTCATCGGCGCCGACGCCAACCCCTACGTGGCGCTGGCCATGACGCTGGCCTGTGGCTACTTGGGGCTGAAAAACAAGATCGCACCCAAGCCCGAGATGAAGTCCGACGCCTACCTCTCGCCCTACGCGCTGCCGCGCACGCTGGGCGAGGCGCTGGACTGGCTGCGCCGCGAGAGCGATCTGCACGAGGTGCTGGGGCGCGAGTTCATCACCATCTACACCGAAATCAAAGAGCTCGAGTTCGAGGAGTTCATGAAAGTCATTTCGCCCTGGGAGCGCGAGCACCTGCTGTTGCACGTCTAATTTGTAGTGCCTCACTCTGGAGCCCCCATGCCCCCCACCCCCCTCACCGCCGAGCTGCAAGCGCTCGATGCCGCGCACTACCTGCACCCCTTCACCGACCACCAAGCGCTGGCGGCCAAGGGTGCGCGCGTGATCACCCACGGCGAGGGCATCTACGTTTGGGACAGCGAGGGCCAGCGGCTGCTCGACGCCATGAGCGGGCTCTGGTGCGTCAACGTCGGCTACGGGCGGCGCGAGCTGGCCGATGCGGCGCACGCGCAGATGCTCAAGCTGCCCTACTACAACAGCTTTTTCCAGACCACGCACGAGCCCGCGGTGCGGCTGGCGGCGCGCTTGGCCGAGCTGGCGCCGCCGGTGGCCGGGCGCCGCTTCGAGCATGTGTTTTATTCCAGCTCCGGCTCCGAGGCCAACGACACCAACCTGCGGCTGGTGCGGCGCTACTGGGATTTGCTCGAGCAGCCGCAGCGCAAAACCGTGATCAGCCGCCGCAACGCCTACCACGGCTCCACGGTGGCGGCGGCCTCGCTCAGCGGCATGGGCGCCATGCACGCCCAGGGCGATTTGCCCATCCCCGGCATCGTGCACATCGATCAGCCGCATTTTTTGCAGCATGGCCTGGCGGGCGAGAGCGAGCACGATTTTGGCCTGCGCGCGGCGCGCTGGCTGGAAGACAAAATCCTCGAACTCGGGCCCGAGCGCGTGGCGGCCTTCATCGGCGAGCCGGTGCAGGGCGCGGGTGGCGTCATCATCCCGCCAGACAGCTACTGGCCCGAGGTGCAGCGCATCGTCGATCGCTACGGCATCTTGCTGATTGCCGACGAAGTGATCTGCGCCTTTGGCCGCCTCGGGCACTGGTTTGCCTACGAAAAATTCGGTCTGCGCCCCGATCTGGTGACCTTTGCCAAGGGCATCACCAGCGGCTACGTGCCCTTGGGCGGCACCCTGGTGGGGCCGCGCGTGGCCCAGGTGCTGATCGAGCGCGGCGGCGAGTTCAACCACGGCTACACCTACAGCGGGCACCCGGTGGCGTGCGCGGTGGCGCTGGCCAACCTCGACCTGCTCGAGCGCGAAGATCTACCGGGCCGGGTGCGGCTCGACACCGGCCCCTACCTGGCGCAGCGCCTGGCCGAGCTGGAGGCGCACCCGCTGGTGGGCCGCGCCCAGAGCTGCGGCTTCGTCGCCGCGCTCACTTTGGTGCGCGACAAGGCGCGCGGCCTGCCCTTCCCCGAGGAGCAGGCGGTGGGCATGTTGTGCCGCGCGCACTGTTTTGGGGGCGGGCTGGTCATGCGGGCGGTGGGTGATCGCATGATCATCGCCCCGCCCTTGATCACCACGCGCGCGCAGATCGACGAAATGCTGGACCTGATCGGGCGCGCGCTCGACGCCACGCTGGCGGAACTTCGCGCCAAAGGATGGTTCTGAGTCCTTGACCTTGTGGCTAAAATAGCGCTTGGCACGCGGTTTGCATAGGCTGTGCAGGCCGCAACCTGTGTGCGGCTGCCCCCATCCCTTTTTTTGCTCTTTACTTGTTGGAGTGAAACCATGTTGAAGACCTTGCTGGCGGCCGCCTTGGCGGCCTCTTTTCTGGTGGCTTGCGGACCGCGTGAGCAGCCCGCCGCAGTGGCCCCGGCCGCCCCGCCGGCCGAGCCCAAGGTGCTCAACATCTACAACTGGCCCGACTACGTCCCGCCCGGCCTGATCGAAGCCTTCGAGCAGGAAACCGGGATCGACGTCACCTACGACACCTTCGCCTCCAACGAGGTCTTGCACGCGCGCTTGGTGGCGGGCAACACTGGCTACGACATCGTGGTGCCGGGCAGCGTGTTTGCGGCGCAGCAGATCGCGGCCGGCTTCTTCCAGCCGCTGGACAAAAGCAAGATCCCGAATCTGGCCAATATGGACCCGGCCCTGATGGCCACCCTGACCAAGGCCGACCCCGAAAACCGCCACCTGGTGCCGTGGGCCTGGGGCTTTACCACCGTGGGCATCAACCGCACCCGCCTCGAGCGCGCGCTGGGCAACACCCCCATGCCCGAAAACGCTTGGGAGCTGGTGTTCAACCCCAAATACACCGCGCTGGCGCAGCGCTGCGGCATCGCCTTCCTCGACGCGCCGTCTGAGATCATCCCGCCGGCGCTGCACTTCATCGGCCGCGACGCCTATTCCAACAACCCGGCCGACTACCAAGCCGCGCTCGAGATGCTGCTCAAGGTGCGCCCGCACATCCGCATCTTCACCTCGACCATGATCGACACCTTTGCCGGTGGTCAGGCTTGCGTGGTGCTGGGCTGGTCGGGCGACATCAACATCGCCGCCAACCGCGCGCGTGAAATGGGCAACACCGACGTGCTCGAAGCCCTGCTGCCCAGCACCGGCGGCCTGATCTTTGTTGACACCATGGCCATCACCCGCGACGCACGCCACCCCAACAACGCGCACACCTTCATCAACTTCTTCCTGCGGCCCGAAAACGCGGCCCGCATGGCCAACGAGATGAACTTTGCCACCGGCAACTTGGCCGCCATGCCGCAGATCAAGCCCGAGATCGCCGGCAACAAGACCATCATGGTGCCGGCCGACTACATGCCGCGCATGATCCAGCCCGGCAGCCTCTCGAACGAGGCGCGCGAAGCCATGGCGACGGCCTACAATAGCTTCAAGCAAGGCCGCTGAGTTGGGGGGTTGAGCGGCCCCAAGCCAGCCGGGCGCAAAGCGCCGGTGCACCGCTCGCACCTTTTACAGGCCGCTGCCACCCGACCGGGGTGCGGCGGCCTTCCATCTTGCACAGGGCAGACCGAGGCGCACACATGCTCCAAGACGTAGGCAAAGAAGGATTTTTGGTGACCGAAAAGGTGGTCAAGCGCTTTGACGAGGCGCTGGCCGTCGATGAGGTCTCGCTGTCGATCGCCCAGGGCGAGATTTTTGCCCTGCTGGGCAGTTCGGGCTGTGGCAAATCGACCCTGCTGCGCATGCTGGCCGGGTTCGAGAAGCCGACTTCGGGCCGCATCCTGCTCGGCGGCCAGGACGTGGCCCAGATGCCGCCCTACGAGCGCCCGATCAACATGATGTTCCAGAGCTATGCGCTGTTTCCGCACTTGGACATCTGGGAGAACGTGGCTTTTGGCCTCAAGCGCGAGGGCTGCCCCAAAGACGAACTCAAGCGCCGGGTGGGCGAAATGCTGGATCTGGTGCAGCTGGGCGACTACGCGCGGCGCAAGCCGCACCAGCTCTCGGGCGGGCAGCAGCAGCGCGTGGCGCTGGCGCGCAGCTTGGCCAAGCGGCCCAAGCTGCTGCTGCTCGACGAACCGCTGGGGGCGCTGGACAAAAAGCTGCGCGAGCAGACCCAGTTCGAACTCGTCAACATCATCGAAAAGGTGGGCGTGACCTGCGTCATGGTCACCCACGACCAAGAAGAGGCCATGATCATGGCCCAGCGCATCGCCGTCATGAGCAAGGGCCGGGTACTGCAAGTCGGGGCGCCGCAAGACATCTACGAATTTCCTGCCAACCGCTTCGTCGCCGACTTCATCGGCAGCGTCAATCTGTTCGACGGCCGCCTGAGCGTCGACGAGATCGACCACTGCGCGGTGCAGACCGAAATCGGCGAGATCCAGATCGGGCACGGCGTCAGCGGCTCGATGAATATGCCGGTGGCGGTGGCGGTGCGCCCCGAAAAAATTGAAATCTCCAAAACCCGCCCGCATGGGGTGGACTGCAACCTGTTTCGCGGCCGGGTCAAGGAAATCGCCTATTTCGGCTCCTACAACACCTTTTTGGTGCAGGCCAGCAACGGCCAGAAAGTCAAGATCACCGAGCCCAACACGGCGCGCCACGACCTGTCCGACATCACCTGGGAAGACGAGGTCTTTTTCTGGTGGAGCAACCGCGCCGGCGTGGTGCTGCGCGACTGAGCGCCCCTGCCAACGCGAAACCCAAGCGAAACACCGTGGCCAAACCCCTGCAACTGTCCATGCCAGGCCGGCGCTTCGTCATCGGCGTGCCCTATGCCTGGCTGCTGATTTTCTTCTTTTTGCCTTTTTTGATATTGCTGTACATCAGCTTTGTCGATATGGGCAACGAGATTCACCCCTTCCAGCCGCTCTGGGACCCGCAGCAAGGCGTGCTGCTGCTCAAGTTCGAGAACTACTGGAGCATTTTCCGCACCGGCCCCGACGGCGCCCTGTTCCAGACCCTGTACGTCGAATCGTATGTGCGCTCGATCGCCTACGCGCTCATCACGGCGCTGCTGTGCCTGATCATCGGCTACCCCTTCGCCTACTTCATCGCCCGCAGCGCGCCCGAGATGCGCCTGATCTTGCTGATGTTGCTGATGCTGCCGTTTTGGACCTCGTTCATGCTGCGCGTCTTTGCCTGGAAGGGCATTTTGAGCGATTTTGGCGTGGTCAACCAGTTTTTGATCTTCATCGGCCTCACCGACGAGCCGCTGCGCCTGCTCTACACCGATTTTTCCATGCTCATCGGCATGGTCTATGTCTATCTGCCCTTCATGGTGCTGCCGCTCTACGCCAACTTGGTGAAGATGGATTTCCGTCTGCTCGAGGCCGCCTACGACCTCGGGGCCTCGCCGTTCAAGGCGTTCTGGCTGATCACGGTACCGCTGTCCAAACCCGGCATCATCGCCGGCATGATGCTGGTTTTCATCCCCTCGATGGGGGAATTCGTGGTGCCTTCGCTGCTGGGCGGGGCCGACAACATCATGATCGGGCGCGTGGTCTGGGACGAGATGTTCATCGCCAACAACTGGCCCCGGGCATCGGCCTTGGCGGTGTTGATGATCCTGCTGGTGATCATTCCCATGATGCTGTATTTCCGCTACGGCATGCGCGACAGCAATGCCCGTTGACACCGTCGGACCCTGAACCATGAAATCGAATTGGCTCAACAAGCACCTGGGTAAAGTCTGGCTGGCGCTGGTGTTCCTGTTTTTGTACGCCCCGCTGGCGTTCATGATCCTGTTTTCCTTCAACAGCACGCGCCAGCACGCCACGTTCACTGGCTTTTCGCTGCGCTGGTACGAGGCGCTGCTGGCCGATACGCGCATCGTCGAGGGCTTTATCGTCTCGTTGCAAGTGGCCTTTGTCACCGGCTTGCTGGCGGCGGTGCTGGGTACCTTTGCTGCCTTTGTGTTGGTGCGCTACAAGCATTTTTGGGGCCGCACCGTGTTTTCGGGCATGGCGGTGGCACCCATGGTGATGCCCGAGGTCATCATCGGTCTGTCGCTGCTGCTGCTGATGGTGGGCTCGTTCAACCTGTTTGGCGGCCCCGAGCGCGGCCTGATCACGATCATCATCGGCCACACCCTGTTTGGCATGGCTTTTGCCATGGTGGTGGTGCAGTCGCGCCTGCAAGAGGTGGACCGCAGCATCGAGGAAGCGGCGATGGACTTGGGCGCGCGCCCGCACCAGGTGTTTTTTCTGGTCACGCTGCCCAACATCGCGCCGGCCATTCTGGCGGCTTTTCTGCTCGCCTTCACGCTCTCGTTCGACGACGTGGTGATCACCCTGTTCCTCTCCGGCCCCGGGGTGAGCACGCTGCCGCAAGTGATCTTCAACTATGCCGTGCGCGGCATCAACCCGACCATCTACGCCGCCGCCACCTTGCTGATTCTGACCGTCACCACCTTTGTCGTCACCTATGCCTTCTGGGTGCTGCACTCGACGCGCAAACGCCAGCGCGAAATGGCCGAGGCGCTGCGCGGCGCTTGATCTAGGAGACCCGCCATGACCGTTATCGACGAATCCACCCTGCGCCTCGACGGCCGCGCCTTCATCGACGGCCAGCGCGTGGCCGCGCGCGATGGGGCCACGTTCACCAAGGCCTCCCCGATCGACGGCCGCGCCTTGCCCGAGGTGGCACGTTGCGCCAGCGCCGACGTGGATCTGGCCGTGGCGGCGGCGCGCCGCGCCTTCAACGACCGGCGCTGGGCCAGCCAGGCCCCGGCCAAGCGCAAGCGGGTATTGCTGCGCTGGGCCGAGCTGCTGCTGCAACACACCGACGAGCTGGCCCTGACCGAAGCGCTGGATATGGGCAAGCCGCTGCAATACGCCAAAAGCGTGGACGTGGCCGGGGCCGCCAACTGCCTGCGCTGGTTCGGCGAAGCCACCGACAAGGTCTATGACCAGATCGCACCCACGGCCGACTATGCGCTGGCGCTGATCCAGCGCGAGCCGGTGGGCGTGGTAGGCGTGATCGTGCCTTGGAATTACCCGCTGCTGATGGCGGTCTGGAAGATTGCGCCGGCGCTGGCGGCGGGCAACGCGGTGGTGCTCAAGCCCAGCGAAAAATCACCCTTCAGCGCCCTGCGCCTGGCCGATCTGGGGCTGAAAGCCGGCCTGCCGCCGGGTGTGCTCAACGTGCTGCCGGGCTTTGGCCCCGAAGCCGGCAGCCCGCTGGCGCTGCACCCGGATGTGGACTGCATCGCCTTCACCGGCAGCACCCGGGTGGGCAAGCAGATCCACGTCATGGCCGGGCAGAGCAACCTCAAGCGCGCCTGGACCGAGCTCGGCGGCAAGTCGCCGTTCATTGTTTTTGACGACTGCCCCGACCTCGAGCGCGCGGTGCAGGCGGCCTTGGGCAGCGTGTTTTTCAACTGCGGCCAGAGCTGCAACGCCCCCACGCGGCTGCTGCTGCACCACGCCATCCACGCGCCCTTCATGGCGCGCGCGCTCGAGCTGCTGCCGCAGTTTCAGCCGGCGCACCCGCTGCTGCCGCAAACGGTGCAGGGGGCGCTGGTCGATGAGGCCCAAACCGCCACCGTGCTGCGCTACATCGAGGCCGGCCAGCGCGAGGGCGCGCAGCTGCTCGCCGGCGGCCAGCGCGTGCACCCGGTGGCCGGTGGCTGCTACCTGCAACCCACCATCTTCGACGGCGTGCACAACCAGATGCAGATCGCGCGCGAGGAAATTTTTGGCCCGGTGCTGGCGGTGCTGCGCTTTGCCGACGCCGCCGAAGCGGTGCAGATCGCCAACGACAGCATCTACGGCCTGCAAGCCTCGGTCTGGAGCCGCGACCTGAACCGCGCCCACGGCGTAGCCCGGGCCTTGCGCGCCGGCACCATCCACGTCAATCAGTACGACGAAGACGACATCACCGTGCCCTTCGGCGGCTACAAGCAAAGCGGCGTCGGCCGCGACAAATCGCTGCACGCCCTCGACAAATACACCGAACTCAAAACCACTTGGCTGCACATCGACAGCCCGGTTTGAATGGCTGCACCCGCTTTTTTGCGTGGGCTGGTCGAATCACCCACGCGCTGTGGTGACGGCCCTTGCACCCCACCCACCCCATTGCATGAACCCTGACCGCGCATCCCACCCACCGGGGCGCCCGCCCGGCCCGCTGTGGCTGCGCCTGCTGGCGCGCCTGCCGCTGCCGCTGTGGCGGCTGCTGGGGGCGCTGCTGGGGGCGCTGCTGTACCTGCTGGCCCGGCGCCGGCGCCACATCGCCCGGCGCAACCTCGAGCTTTGCTTTCCCGAGGCCACGCCGGCGCAGCGGCAGCTCTGGCTGAGGCAGACCTTCAGGCACTTCGGCCAATCGGCCCTCGATCGGGTCTGGCTCTGGCACGCCAGCCCGGCGTGCATCAGGCAGCGGGTGCAGCTCGTCGATCCGGCGCAGGCGCTGCAACTGCGCGGCCCGGTGGTGTTTTTTGCCCCGCACCTGAGCGGCCTCGACGCCTGCTGGACGCGCATCACGCTCGAAGTCGAGCGGCCTTGGATCACCGTCTATTCGCCGCAAAAGCGCCCTTGGCTGGAGCTCTGGGTGAATCAGGGCCGGGCGCGCTTCGGGGCGCCGCTGCTGCACTCGCGCCGCGAAAACATCCGCCCGGTGTTGCGCGGCCTGCACCAAGGCGCGGCCTTGATGCTGCTGCCCGATATGGACTTGGGGCCACAAAACGCCGTGTTCGTGCCCTTCTTTGGCGTCCCGGCGGCCACCGTGACCGCCCTGTCGCGCTACGCCAGCGCTGCGCAAGCGCCGGTGGTCAGCCTGTTTTGCCGCATGACGGCGAGCGGCTACTGCCTCGAGATCTCGCCACCGTGGCCCGATTTCCCCAGCGGCGACGACAGCGCCGACGCCCAGCGCATGAACGCCGCGCTCGAACAAGCGGTGCGCATCAGCCCGGGCCAGTACCACTGGCTGCACCGCCGCTTCAAGAGCCGGCCCGAGGGCGAGCCTGGGCTGTACTAGAGCCGGGCCCGGTGCTTGGCCCAAGGTTTCACGTGGAGCAAAAGTGCTTTGGTCGATGTGGGCGCAATCGAGCTCTAGCGCCAGCGCTGGGTTGGATAGTGGTGCCGCAGCCGTGCTCTGTGGCACGCTGCCATTTGCAGCGCTGGCGAAACGCTGCACGGCGGCATCTTCCCAGTGGGTTTTGCAGTCGGCCTCGGCGCGCAAAAACGGGGAGGTGGCTTCTGCCGGCCCCATCGTCAGCAGGTGCACCCGAATGCCCATGCTTTGCGCAGCCAGCACACCGGGCGTCAAATCTGCATCTCCAGAAAGCAGCAGCGCGTCGGTGACCGATTTGTTCTGGGCCAGGCTGATGAGGTCTGCGATGATCAGTCCATCCACCGCCTTTTGATCCCCGACGCCGTTGCGCGTACCCAGTCGGAGCTTGAAGTCGTCAAGCGCTTCGATCGCTTGGTGGCTGAGGGTCTTGCCATAGGTCCCTGGGCCGTCGTACCAATAAACCCGAAGCAAGTCGGCGTTGGTAAATTGCGCTTGCGCCTCGTTGATGAGCTCTGCGCGCAACTGCGGGTAATCGATCGTGACGCTCTCACGCCCGGTGCGTTGACGATGGACGATGTAGGTGGACTGCACCCAAAAATAGCCCGCATCGACGAAGACGGCAAACCTGCGCATACCAGCTCCATAAAGCAAGAAGGGCGCCAGAGCGCCCTTCTTAAGTAGGATGCCTTTGGGGCATCGACGTAGCGAGGCCCGTTTGGGGGCCAAGTAGTGCGCACATTCTATCGCAAAAATGCAGCCATACACGGTCATACACGGTCATACACAATGGAACTTCACAATCGTTCACGTGCAAGCGCCCTCACTCGTACAATCATCAGCCTGCAGCCCTAAGCCCGGATGGCTGGCTGCGCATGTGCAACCCCAGGCCCTAGATTGTGAGCCCCATGTGGTACCCGGAAGAATTTGATGTGATCGTGGTCGGTGGCGGGCACGCGGGCACCGAGGCCGCGCTGGCGGCGGCGCGCATGGGTTGCGCCACCTTGCTGCTCACGCACAACATCGAGACCCTAGGCCAGATGAGCTGCAACCCCAGCATCGGCGGCATCGGCAAGGGGCATCTGGTGCGCGAAGTCGATGCGCTCGGTGGTGCCATGGCGCTGGCCACCGACGCCGCCGGGATCCAGTTTCGCATCCTCAACTCGAGCAAGGGGCCGGCGGTGCGCGCCACCCGCGCCCAGGCCGACCGGCTGCTCTACAAAGCCGCGATCCGCCAGCGGCTGGAAAACCAGCCCCATTTGCAGCTGTTTCAGCAAGCGGTCGATGACCTGCTGCTGGACGGCGACGGCAGCGGCGCGCGCGTGGCCGGCGTGGTGACGCAGACCGGCATCCGCTTTCGCGCCCGCGCCGTGGTGCTGACCGCGGGCACCTTTCTGGACGGCAAAATCCACATCGGCCTCGACAACCACCCCGGCGGCCGCGCTGGCGAGGCGCCGGCGCAGCGCCTGTCGGCGCGGCTCAAAGAGCTGCAGCTGCCGCAAGGGCGGCTCAAAACCGGCACGCCGCCGCGGCTCGATGGCCGCAGCATCGACTTTGCGCGCTGCGTCGAGCAGCCCGGCGACGGCATGCCGGGCTCCGACAGCGCCGGGCGGCCGCTGCCGGTGTTCAGCTTCATGGGCCGCGCCGAGATGCACCCGCGCCAGCTGCCGTGCTGGGTCACGCACACCAACGAGCGCACGCACGCCATCATCCGCTCCGGCTTTGACCGCAGCCCCATGTACAGCGGCCAGATCGAGGGCGTGGGGCCGCGCTACTGCCCAAGCGTCGAAGACAAAGTCAAGCGCTTTGCCGACAAGGGCAGCCACCAGATCTTCCTCGAGCCCGAGGGCCTGAACACGCACGAGTTCTACCCCAACGGCATTTCCACCAGCTTGCCCTTCGACATCCAACTCGCGCTGGTGCGCAGCATCGAGGGCCTTGAGCGCGCGCACATTTTGCGCCCCGGCTACGCCATCGAGTACGACTATTTTGACCCGCGCGCGCTGCGCAGCAGCTTCGAGACGCGCCAGATCGGCGGCCTGTTTTTTGCCGGGCAGATCAACGGCACCACCGGCTACGAGGAGGCGGCGGCGCAGGGCCTCTACGCCGGGCTCAACGCCGGCTTGCAGGTGCGCGGGCAGCAGCCGTGGTTGCCGGGGCGCGATCAGGCCTATCTGGGTGTGCTGGTCGATGACCTGGTCACCCAGGGCGTGAGCGAGCCCTACCGGATGTTCACCAGCCGCGCCGAATACCGGCTGCAACTGCGCGAAGACAACGCCGATCTGCGCCTGAGCGCAATCGGGCGCGAGCTGGGTTTGGTCGATGATGCGCGCTGGAGCGCCTTCAGCCGCAAACGCGACGCGCTGGCGCGCGAGAGCGAGCGCCTGAAATCGACCTGGGTCCATCCGCGCACGCTGTCGGCGCCCGAGGCCGAGCGCGTGCTGGGTAAGGCGATCGAGCGCGAATACCCCTTGTTCGAACTGTTGCGCCGCCCCGGTGTGGGCTACGAGGCGCTGCTGAGCTTGGAAGGCGGGCGCTGGCGGCCGTCCCCAGCTGTGGACGTGACTGATGACCCGCGCCCCTTGGTTTCACGTGAAACCTTGGGCGCCGACTACGAGGCCGTGGTCGAGCAGATCGAAATCGCCGCCCAGTATGCCGGTTACATCGAGCGCCAGCGCGACGAGGTCGAGCGCAGCGCCGCTTACGAAAACCTGCGCCTGCCGGCAGACTTGGACTACCACCAGGTGACGGCTTTGAGCATCGAGGTGCGGCAAAAACTCTCAGCGCAGCGCCCCGAGACGCTGGGCCAGGCGGCGCGCATATCGGGCGTCACGCCGGCAGCGATTTCGCTGCTGCTCATCCACCTCAAGCGCAGCCGCAGCCGCGACTTTGCTGCCACCGGCGCCGCATGAGCCACCCGCTCGCCGCGGGCCTGCGCGACGGCTTGGACGCCTTGCAGCTGAGCTTGAGCGCAGCGCAGCAGCAAACCCTGCTCGACTACGCCGACTGGCTGGCCAAGTGGAACCGGGTCTATAACCTGACGGCGCTGCGCCAGCCGCAGCAGTTGCTCACCCACCACCTGCTCGACAGCCTGGCGGTCTGCGCGCCGGTGCAGCGCCAGCTGAGTGCGCTCGAACTGCCGCACGCGCCACGGTTGCTCGATGTGGGGTCGGGCGGTGGCCTGCCGGGCGCGGTGCTGGCCATTGCCTGCCCGGCGCTGGCGGTGCGCTGCGTCGATGCGGTGGCCAAAAAAGCGCTGTTCATCAGCCAGGTGGCGGCGGCGCTGCGCCTGCCCAACCTGCAGGGGCAGCACGCGCGCGTCGAGCACATCCAGCAGCCGCACGATCTGGTGCTGTCGCGCGCCTTCGCTTCGCTGGTCGATTTCACCCGGCTGTCGCAGGGCGCACTGGCACCGCATGGGTTGTGGCTGGCGCTCAAGGGCAAGGTGCCGCACGATGAAATCGCAGCGCTGCCGCCCGAAATCGAGGTGTTTCACGTGGAACCGGTGCGCGTGCCCGGCCTAGACGCCGAGCGCTGCCTGGTCTGGATGCGGCAGCGCGGCAGCGCCTGAACCCTTGGCTGCCAGCCGCGCTGTGCACAGCGCATCGATGGCATCGAACACCCGAACCGGCACGCGGTCGGCGTATGACTTGCGCTTGTTCTTGGAGATCAGGCCGCCGTTTTGCAGGGCGACCGCAATGAGCGTGCAAAGGTCGGCGTCGCGACCGTCGTGATCCGCTTTAATCTGGTCGTACACGGCATCGAAGTCCCGCAGCCACTGCGTCTCTTGCAGCAGGTCTTTTTCCAAGGCGGTTTGAGCCATGCTCAGGGTGAACTCTGCCGCCGCTGTCAGGTCCATGAAGGCAAAGGCCTCATCGGCATGAGGCTTCCAAGTGTAGAAATATTCATCGTCACCCGCCCACAATACATCGCACAACTCCCGCGCGGGGGCGCTAAAACCCTGTAGCGCCTGCAGGTACTGGTCTTCGTGGCGTTTCATGGCCACCGAGACCGGCAGCACCACTCCCTGCGGCAAAGCGCCCGATTGGCCCAGGCAGTGGTGAATGAGGAACCGGGACAAGCGGCCGTTGCCGTCCATGAAGGGGTGAATAAAAACGAACCCAAAGGAGACGAGGGCTGCGTGCACCAGCGGATCCAGCCCGTGGGGCTTGTGGTTGGCCAGATTCATCAGGCCGTCCATGAGGGCGGCGACGCGCTCGGGCTTCGGCGGCACATACCGCACGCCGGCGGCACCGGGCCCTTTTTGCAGGCGATTCTGCTCAGATCGAAATTCGAACGCCTTGTCCAACTCGTTGGTGATGCTCAGACGCTGGAGTTCGCACAAAACATCCTCCGACAACTCGCGCGGTACCCCGGCGTGCTTGAGCAGATTCACAAACGCGAGCGCTTTGTCTGGGCTGGGTGCCGCACCTTCGATGGCGAAGGACCCTTCGGTTTCGCTCAAGTAGGCCCAACCCAAGGCACGGTCCAGCACCTCGGCTCCGATGCCTGCCAGCAATAGACGAGTTTGACCCAAGATGTCCTTCTGCAGCAGCTGCCCAAGAGCCGGGGTTTTGCGCACCGTGGGGCAAAAGTGGACATCACCCAGTCCGTTGAAATCGATGCGCCATTTTGCGTTGCGACGTGACGCACCGACGCAGTAGCGCTCAGGATTGAACACCGCATGGTAGGGGGCCGTGATTACCGCATCGCCCAAGCTGAGCGTGCCGCCAGTCACCCATTCCCACAGGTGGCACGCGGTCCTGACGTAAACGCCATTGGGCATGTCGGCAACCGCCGCCTCCATGTCTGCGGCAGGAACTTGCTTGAATCCGACCGCCAGCAGGTACAGATTCACCCCTTCGTGTTTCAGCGCAAAGAGCAAGTGATCCAAGAGGGTGTCGTCTGGCGCCATGCGAGCGGGTACCATCAATCCGCCGCAAGGCGCAGCCTGAATCGACTGGGTCGCCGCCAGCCGGGCTTCTCTGGCCCCTAGGAAGGAGGGCAGATGCAGTCGATCCCGTACCCAGGCGTAACCGACGAATCCGGTGTTTCTTTGTGGCATGCTCATGGATCGCAGGATTTTCTATACAGATACGGGATTTTCTATAGATTCACGCTTTGAGGCAAGGTTTTTTATAGCGGATGCAGAGCGGCGGGAGATCGATGGCGCCATGCGCGCCGTTGGCAGGCAGCCACAGGCACAGGTGTATGCGCTGCACTAGGCTTACACTTGGCCCCACGGCAAAGCAGCACGCCCGGCCGCATCCTTAGCCAGCCCCCAGCCCCCAGCCCCCACCCCCACCCTCACCCTCACCCTCACCCTCACCCTCACCCTCACCCTCACCCTCACCCTCACCCTCACCCTCACCCTCACCCGCTCGCCCTCCACGTTCCATGGCCAAAACCTTCTGTGTCGCCAACCAAAAAGGCGGTGTAGGCAAGACCACCACCGCCGTCAACTTGGCTGCGGGCTTGGCGCAGGTCGGGCAGCGCGTGTTGCTGATCGACCTGGATCCGCAAGGCAACGCCACCATGGGCTCGGGCGTGGACAAGCGCGCGCTCGAGCGCACGGTCTATGACGTGCTGCTCGGCAGCGCCGCGCTGGCGCAGGCGGTGGTGCCGGCCGGGCCCGGTTGCGGCTACCAGGTGCTGGGCGCCAACCGCGAGCTGGCCGGGGCCGAGATCGAACTGGTCGCGCTGCCGCAGCGCGAGCAGCGGCTCAAGCTGGCGCTGGTGGCGGTCGATGCCGATTACGATTTCGTGCTCATCGACTGCCCGCCGGCGCTGAGTCTGCTCACGCTCAACGGCCTGTGCGCCGCGAATGGGGTGGTGGTGCCGATGCAGTGCGAGTACTTTGCGCTCGAGGGTTTGTCGGATTTGGTCAACACCATCAAGCAGGTGCACGCCAACCTGAACCGCGAGCTCAAGCTGATCGGGCTGCTGCGCGTGATGTTCGACCCGCGCATCACCTTGCAGCAGCAGGTGAGCGAGCAGCTCAAGGCGCATTTTGGCGACAAGGTGTTCAACAGCGTGATCCCGCGCAACGTGCGCTTGGCCGAAGCCCCGAGCTACGGCCAGCCGGGCGTGGTGTTCGACCCCAGCGCCCGCGGCAGCAAAGCCTTCGTCGAGTTTGCGCACGAAATGGTGGCGCGCATCGGTCAGCTGTGAACTTCTACTACCCCATCGCCCGCTGGGCTTGATTCCTGTGCACAAACCATGCTGAGCAAAAAAACCAAAGGACTGGGCCGTGGGCTCGAAGCGCTGCTGGGGCCGCGGCTCGACGAAGGCCACGAGGGCCTAGACCCGGCGCAGCGCGACCAGCCGCACCAGCTGGCGCTGATCGACCTGGTGCCCGGAACCTACCAGCCGCGCACGCGCATGGACGAAGGCGCGCTGTACGAGCTGGCCGAAAGCATCAAGGCGCAAGGGATCATGCAGCCGATCTTGGTGCGCCGGCTCGAGCAGGCCGAGGGCGAGCGCCGGCTGGCCGCTTGGCAGATGCAGCAGGGGCAGGCCGAGGCGGTGCGCGGCGCGCGCCCGGTCTATGAAATCATCGCCGGCGAACGCCGCTTTCGGGCCGCCCGCTTGGCCGGCCTAGACACCGTGCCGGTGCTGGTGCGCGATGTGCCCGACGAGGCCGCCGCCGCCATGGCGCTGATCGAAAACATCCAGCGCGAAGACCTCAACCCGCTCGAAGAGGCGCAGGGTTTGCAGCGCCTGCTGCGCGAGTTTGGCCTCACGCACGAGCAGGCCGCGCAGGCCGTGGGGCGCTCGCGCAGCGCCACCAGCAACCTGCTGCGCCTGCTCAACTTGAGCGAGCCGGTGCAGGCGCTGCTGCTGGCCGGCGACATCGAGATGGGGCACGCCCGCGCCCTGCTGGGGTTGGAGGGCGCGACGCAGATCACGGCCGCGCACCAGATCAGCGCCAAGGCGCTTTCGGTGCGCGAAGCCGAGCGGCTGGTGAAAAAGCTCTCGGCCGAGTTTCGCCTCACCCCCGTGCCACCGGCGGCAGACAAGCCGCGCGAGCTGCTGCGGCTGGAAGAGGAACTGTCGGACCGCTTTACGGCGCGGGTGGAGCTGCGGCTAAAAAACCGCAGCCGGCGCAGTGGTCGCAGTGGCGGCAGCCCCGCTCAGGGCGAGCTGGCGATCGCCTTTGCCTCGCTCGACGAGCTCAATGGCCTGATCGAGCGCCTGCGCGCCGCCTAAACCCCAGCCCAGCGCCAGTGGTCGTGGGCGCCAGGTGCTCAGAAAACCAAGTTCAGCATGATCAGCGACACCACCAAAAACAGCACCGTCATGATGCCGCCGGCCTTGATGAAGTCTTTGACCCGGTAGCCGCCCGGACCCATGATCAGGGCGTTGACCTGGTGAGTGGGGATGAGGAAGGAGTTGGAGGTGGCGATGGCCACGGTGAGGGCGAACACCCGCGGATCGGCATCCATGCCCATGCTTTGCGCGGCGAAGGCGATGCTCACGGCCAGCGGTACCAGCAGCACGGTGGCGCCCACGTTGGACATGACCAAGGTGAAGAAGGTGGCCAGGATCGCGATGGCCGCCTGCAGCATCCAGGGCTCCACGTCGCCGAGGAGGCTCAGGATCTGATGAGCAATCCAGGCGGCCGTGCCCGTGTCCTGCACCGCCGCGCCGAGAGGAATGAGGCTCGCCAGCAGGAATACGGTCTTCCAGCTCACCGCCTTGTAGGCTTCGTCCATGCTGAGCACGCCGGTCAGGATCATGCCCATGGCGCCCACCAGCAGGGCCACGGCCAGGCGCAGGTCGCTGAACAGGATTAGGCCCAGGGCGATGGCGAAGAACAGCAAGGCGAAGCCCACCTTCTGGGGGCGCAGTTCCTCGTGGGGGTATTCGCTGGTGACGACCACGAAATCGTGGTTCTGCTCCACCCGCGCCAAGGCGTTCCAGCTGCAGTGGCAGACCAGGGTGTCACCCGCCTGCAGGGGCATGTCGCGCAGCCCCTCACGGATGGTCGTCTCGCCGCGATGGATGGCCAGCACCGTCAGGCCATGGGTCTTGCGCATGGCGATCTCGGGGACTGTCCTGCCGATCAGGTCGGAGCCGGGCGGGATAACCACCTCGGCGACGCCCGACTTGGTGTGTGACAGGACGTCAGAGAATACGTCGAGCTGGCCCGTGGTCGCGAGCCCGGCGCGTTCGGCGAATTGGTCCAGCCGATCGGCGCGACCGAGCACCGCCAGACGGGCGGTGCCGTCCAGCTGGTAACCCTGCCAGGGGGCCACGCGCAGATCGTCGCTGACCATGGCGGCGACGATGTTGATGGCGTATTCACGCTCCAAGTCACTGACGGTGTGGCCGGACATGGGGTGGCTGGAGGGCAGGGTGTACTCGCGGATGGTGTAGTCGAGGCCGTAGATCCGCTTGAAATAGTCCATGGTGCTCTCGCCACTGGTGCCATCCGTGTGAATGGCCGGCAGCACGTATTTGCCCAGCAGCACGAAGTAAAGGATGCCGGTGGCCACCAGGGCCAGGCCGATCGGGGTCACATCGAACAGATCGAAGGGCTCCATTCCCGCCGGCAGCAGGTCGTTGAGCAGAATAAGCGGGCTGGAACCCACCATGGTCACGGTGCCACCCAGGATGGCGCAAAAGCCCATGGGCATGAGCAGGCGGGACATGGGCAAGCCGGTGCGCGCTGAGATGCGCGCGACCACGGGCAGGAACAGGGCCGCCGCGCCCACGTTTTGCATGAAGCTCGAGATCGCGCTGACCGTGCCGGAGACCATGGGGATGACGCGTTTCTCGGTGGTGCCGCCCCAGCGCATGATGAAGGTCGCCACTTGGCTCATGACCCCTGTCTTGTCTAGGCCGGCGCCGATAATCATCACCGCAATAATCGAAATGACCGCGTTACTGGCGAAGCCGACGAACAGCTCGTTGGTATCGGCCACGTTACCCAACCCGGGGATCATGCTGATCAGCCCCAACAGCACCATCACCAGCACTGCCGCCACATCCACGCGCACGATCTCGGAGACAAACAGGAAGATGGTCAAGCCAAGCAGCCCGAGGACCACCATCATCTCGGGCGTCAGTGTGATCGCTGCTTGCATGGAAATGAGGCCTAATCGGCGAGTAAGGGTTGAGAAAACGACCTCAATTGTCCCATGGCAACCCCGCAAAACCTAGCAGCGTTGCAGCGGCTGGTCGCAAGGGTGGCTTGCGTGTTCCAGCCCGCACGTTGCCACGCCGGGTGAGCCCCCATCACGGGGGCATGCCCGGGGCCGCGGTCTGGGCCAGCCAGCGCCCGATCAGCTCCTCGGCCGGCTCCGGGCGGCCAAACAGGTAGCCTTGCATCAGCGCCCCGGGGTGGTGCCTAAACAGCAGCGACTGCTCCTCGGTCTCCACGCCTTCGGCCACCACCTGCAGCTTCATCAGGCTGGCCACGGCCAGCATGGCCGCCACCAGCGCGGCGTCGCTCGGGCTGTGCGGCGCGTCTTGGACGAAACTGCGGTCGATCTTGAGCTCGTGGATCGGCAGGTTCTTCAGGTACGACAGGCTCGAGTAGCCGGTGCCAAAGTCGTCGATGGAAAAGCGCAGCCCCAAGCGCGCCAGCGCCGCCATGCGCTCGATCACGCGCTCCACATCGTGCAGCACCACGCTTTCGGTGAACTCCAGCATCAGGTCGCTAGGCGCGGCGTGGCAGCGCTGCAGCATCTCTTGCAGCCGCTCGCCAAAATCGCTCTGCTGGAACTGGCGCGGGCTGATGTTGACCGCAAGCGGCAACCGCCGCCCCTGCGCCTGCAAGCGCCCGAGCCAGCCGCACACCTGCTCCAGCACCCAGCACCCGAGCGGCTCGATCAGCCCCGACTCCTCGGCCAGCGGGATGAACAGCGCCGGGCTGACCAAGCCGCGCTGCGGATGCTGCCAGCGCACCAGCGCCTCGGCGCTCACGGTCCGGCCCTGGGCATCGACCTGCGGCTGCAGGTAGAGCCGCAGCTCGCCCTTCTCGATGCCGTGGCGCAATTCTTGTTCGAGGGCAAAGCGCTCTGCCGCCCACTGCCCCATGCGCGGGTCGAAAAACACGGTCTGGTTGCCGCCCGCGTCTTTGGCCTGGTGCAAGGCGGTGTCGGCGCGGCGCAGGGCTTCGCTCGGGTGCTCGGTGGCCATACCCCCAAGCAAGGTGGCGCCGACGCTGAGCGTGATGCGCAGCCGGTCGCCGCCGACCTCGAGCGGCTGCTCCAGCATTTGGTGCCAGCGGGCGGCGCGGCGCTGCAAGCTGCTGGCGGCGGCCGGGGCCTCGTGGCCCAGGTGCGGCAGCAGCAGCGCGAACTCGTCGCCGCTCAGGTGCGCCAGCACCTCGTCCGGGTCCAGCTGCAGGCGCAGTCGGTCGGCCAGCGCCAGCAGCACCGCGTCGCCCAAGTTGCGCCCGCGCGCGTCGTTGATGGCCTTGAAGCGGTCCACGTTCACGATCAGCAAGCCCGCCTGCTCGCCGTTGCCGGGGCGCTGGCGCAGGATCTGGGGCAGCTCGGCCAGCAGGCGCTTGCGGTTGGGCAGGCCGGTGAGCGGGTCGAACCAGGCCAGCAGCTCGACTTGTTGTTCGGCGGCGCGCTGCGCGCTCAAGTCCATCTGCACCGACACGTATTGCAGCACACGCTGCGCGGCATCGCGCAGCGGCGCGACGGTCACCGCCGTGTGGTAGTGGCTGCCGTCTTTGCGCGTGTTGATGAACTCGCCCTGCCAGGTCTGGTCGCTGCGCAAGGCGTCCCACATCTGGACAAAGGTGTTGCGCGGGGTGCGCTGCGAGCCCAGCAGGCGCGGGTTGCGCCCCAGCACCTCGGCCGCGCGGTAGCCGCTGATGCGCTCGAGGGCCGGGTTCACGTATTCGATCTGGCCTTCGGCGTCGGTGACGATCACCGCCACCGGGCTTTGTTCGGTGGCTTGCGAGAGCAGCCGCAGTTGCCGTTCGGCCAGCACGCGCGCACGGATGTCGCGCGTCACGCCCATGATCTGCGCCGGCTGGCCTTGGGCGTCGAGCAGCAGCCGGGCCGAGATTTCGACCGGCACCACCGCGCCGTTGCGGTGCCGGAGCTGCAGTTCGATCACCAGCGCCTCGGCCGTGGTATCGCCGCTGACAAAGCGCTGCACGTGGCTGGCGATCAACTGCCGCGCCTTTGTGGCCAAGGCCGGCTCGAACAGTTGTTCGATGGTAAGCTGTTCGCGCTCTTCGGACGTGTAGCCGAGCAGGCGCTGGACCGAGGGGCTGATGTAGCTCATGCGCTGCGGCTCGAGGTCGTAGAGCCAGACCACGTCGGTGGCGTTTTCGGCCAGCAGCCGGTAGTGCGCTTCGCTGCGGCTCAGATCGGCCTGCGCCCGTTGCAAGGCGGCCATGGCCCGCCGGGCCACAGCCAGCTGGTTGCGCTGCAGCAGCAGGCGCGCGCCGCCGAGCGCCAGCAGCAGCGCCAGCAGCCCAAACAGCATAACCCCGATCAGGGTACCGCGCGCGCTGGCCAGCACGGCCGCGCGGTCGATTTCGACTTGCACCAGCCAGTCGGTTCCAGCCACCGGCTGCAGCAGCGCCAGCGCCGGGCGCCCGTGGTCGTCGTGGCCGCGCACCACCTGCCCGACTTCGATCTCGCCGCGCAGCAGGCGCTGGGCAAAAGCGCGCTCGGAGTCGAAGCCAGGCACGGGTTGTGCCTCTGCAGGCAGGTCGCTCCAGTACTGCACCGCGCCGTCGCGCAGCGTGAGCAGGCGCGCGCTGCCCCTAGTGTAGGGCAGTGGCCACTGCTGCAGCGCGGCGTGGAAGTGGGGTGGCGGATCGACGTGCAGCGCCACCAGCGCGGGCGGCTGGCCCGGGGGGTCGATCAGGCCGACGTAGGCCAGCCGCACCCGCCCTTGCGCGTCGCGCCACGGCCCCACGGCGGCGGCGTGGCGCTGCGCCAGCACCTGGACCAAGCCGGCGTTCAGGATCGGGTGCGGGGCCGCGGCCTGGCCCCTGGAGTCCCAGAGCTGCGCCAGCGTGGCGTCAAAGAGCTCGATGCGCTGCACCGAAGGCGCTTCGGCGTAGTCGACCAAAAAACGGTCCAGCAGGGCCATGCCCTCGCCGGGGACTTTGCGCTGGTGTTGCAGCCAGAGCCGCGCGAGGCTTTCGCGCTGCCGCAGGAGCTGCGCCGCCGCCAGCCGTTCCTGGTGCCAGTCGGCCAGGCGCTCGGTCTTGATGGAGGCGCTGGCGTGCATCTGGTCGGTGATGCGCTTTTGCGCCAGTTGCAAGGCGTACCAGCCGGCAGCCAGGCTGGCGCCGATGACCGCGGCGCTGATGAGCGCGATCGCCAGCCACGGCAGGCCGGTGGGCACGCCGTTGGGCAGTGGGCTTGCCGGTGGTTGCGCGGGTTGCGCCGGTTTTTCCGGCTGTGCCGGGGCTGGGTTCATGACAACACCTTGCCCGGGTTGAAGATGCCTTGCGGGTCGAGCGCCTGCTTGAGCGCGCGCATGAGCGCAATGCCCTCGGGGCCGCACTCTTGTTGCAAAAATTCGATCTTGTGCAGCCCCACGCCGTGTTCGCCGCTGCAGGTGCCGCCCAGCGCCAGCGCGCGCGCCACCAGGCGCTGGTTCAGCGCCTCGGCTTGGGCGCGCTCGGCGGCGCTGTGCGGGTCGATCAGGTAGCCGAAGTGGAAGTTGCCGTCGCCCACGTGGCCCACCAAAAAATAAGGCAGGCCGCTGGCCTCGGCGTCGGCCACTGAATCGAGCAAACAGTCGGCCAAGCGGCTGATGGGCACGCAGGCGTCGGTGGTGATGGCGCGGCAGCCGGGCCGCGTCTGCAAGGCGGCAAAGTAGGCGTGGTGGCGCGCTTGCCACAGGCGGCTGCGCTGCTCGGGCGTGTCGGCCCAGTCAAAGGCGCTGCCTTGGTGCTCGGCGCAGAGAGCTTGCACGAGTTCGGTCTGCTCGCGCACACCGGCGGGCGAGCCGTGAAACTCCATCAGCAGCAGCGGCTCGGCGCGCAAGCCCAGCCCGGCGTAGGCGTTGACGGCGCGCACGGTGGCGGCGTCGAGCAGTTCGCAGCGCGCGATCGGTAGGCCCATCTGGATG
>Ga0207950_100051_pt1 | contig 63044 bp, 58 predicted proteins | sample Subbio11_8B_AprC_FD_184814 | JGI IMG/M metagenome (GOLD analysis project Ga0207950, IMG submission 184814) | Serpentinite rock and fluid subsurface biosphere microbial communities from McLaughlin Reserve, California, USA - CR11_8B_AprC (SPAdes) | ecosystem: Environmental > Terrestrial > Deep... | reverse complement strand
GCACAGGTCGTCGGGGTAGATGGCGAGCACGCGGTTCATGCGGCTCAGATCGAGGCTGATGCCGCCGTGCAGCGCCAGCAACTGGCCCTCGAGCGAGGAGCCGGCGCCGTAGGGGATGAGCGGCACCCGGTGCGCGGCACACAACTGCACCGCGGCGCAGACGTCGGCGCTCGATTCGGCATAGACCACCGCCACCGGCGGCGGCACGTCGATGTAGGCCGATTCGTCGCGCCCGTGCTGCTCGCGCACCGCCAGCGCGGTGCTGCACCGGTCACCGAAGTGCTGGCGCAGTGCGGCCAAAAACGCCGGTGAGGCGGGCGGCGGCATCGAGGGCGGCGGCTGGGTTTGGCTCTGGGTCATGGAAGTTTTTCTTGAAAGTACACCCACGCGGTGCTCACGGCACTGGGTTTTAGCATAATCTATATTTTACTGCCCGCTTGGGGCATTTATGACAGGAGCGTCAACATGGGCAACCGCCTGAGCCAGATCGCCACCCGCACCGGCGACGCCGGCACCACCGGGCTGGGCAACAACCAGCGCGTGAGCAAGAGCAGCCTGCGCATCCACGCCATGGGCGAGGTCGATGAGCTCAACTCGCAGCTCGGGCTGCTGCTGTGCGAGGCGCTGCCGCCCGAGGTGCGCACGCTGCTCGATTCGATCCAGCATCAGCTCTTCAACCTCGGCGGCGAGCTCAGCATCCCCGGCTACGAGCTGCTCGGCAGCGCCGCCGTGCTGGAGCTCGACGAGGCGCTGGCGCATTACAACGCCCAGCTGCCGCCGCTGCAGGAGTTCATTTTGCCGGCCGGCAACCGCGCCGCTGCGCAGGCGCATGTGTGCCGCACGGTGGCGCGGCGCGCCGAGCGCCAGTTGGTGGCGCTGGGCAACGAAGAAGCCCTGCACGAGGCCCCGCGCCAGTACCTGAACCGCCTGAGCGACCTGCTGTTCGTGCTGGCGCGCGTGCTCAACCGCGCCGACGGCGGCGACGACGTGTATTGGCGCAGCACCCGGCTGCAGCGCGCCGCGCCCGAGGCGGAGCAGGCCTAGGGCGGCGTTCCTAGTGCCATGCCCCCTTTGCGCCGTGTCAGCAAACCCCCTACAAGGCCCGGCGCAAACCCCGACGCACTCTGTAGCCGACTTCTGATTCAAGTAAAACTGGGCGGCTTTCACAATCCATTTCAACGCTTCGACGTGTTCGCGCCGTGACTGCGGCGGACGTCCCGAGGCTCCCACTGGAGAGTGAAAATGAACGCCACCGCCATCCACGCCGCCGCCCAAGCCGCTGCCCCTGCTGCCCCTGCTGCTCCGGCCGCTGCCCACGATCCGCTGCTGGAGCAAATTCGCGAAGTCAACTTCACCTACCTGATGCTGGCGCAGCAGCTGATCCGCCACGATCTGGCGGCTGCGGTGTACCGCTTGGGCGTGAGCGAGGAGTCGGCCGAGCTGATCGCGGCGCTCTCGCCGGCGCAGGTGCTCAAGCTTGCCAGCAGCAACACCTTGCTGTGCCGCATGCGCGCCGACGAAAACATGGTCTGGAGCCTGCTCACCAGCCGCCACGGCCCGCAGCGCAGCGGCAACGACACCACGCAGCAACTGCACGCCAGCATCCTCATGGCCGGCCGGCTGGCCAACGCCTGAAGCCTAGGCCCAGCCCCCGCGCACCCACCCGTCTAGGAGCAGCCCCATGAGCACCGCCACCAAAAGCCTGGTCAGCGAAAGCAAAGACATCGAACGCGCCGTGGCGCTGATCCACTTGGGGGCGCGCTTGCAGGTGCTCGAGAGCGAGACCGACCTGTCCTACGAAAAGCTGCTGCGCCTGTACAAAGAGGTGGCGGGCAAATCGCCCAGCAAGGGCCAATTGCCCTTTTCCACCGACTGGTTTCTGAGCTGGCAGCCCAACATCCACGCCTCGCTCTACGCCAACATCGCCGGCTACCTCGACAAAACGGTGGCCCTCGATTCGATCGAGGTGGTGATGAAGGCCTACCAGCTCTACGCCGAGCAGATGCAGATCTGCGGCATCGAGCCGCTGCTGAGCATCACCCGCGCCTGGCGCCTGAGCAAGTTCATGGCCGCCAACATGCTGGTGCGCACCCGCTGCACCTGCTGCGGCGGACACTTCGTCACCGACCCCTACGAGAACGCACGCCACTACGTCTGCGGCCTGTGCAAACCGCCGGCGCGTGCCGGCAAGGGCCGTGCGGCCGGTGGGTTGCGGTTGGTGTGAGTGGTGGCCCCACACGTCCCATTCGCCCAGCCCTTGCGCCATCTGGTTGCCCATGAAGTTTGGGCCTACAGTGCGTTTTGAGGTGCTTCGCGCACACTGCACGGGCCCAGCCGCAAGCCAAGCATTAGATGTGATTGGCATAAAGTAATCGAATTCTATTCGTTTGAGTTTGTAAGTCTTTCTCGCATGATCGGGCCCCCACGCTCATCTGCACGAGAAAACCATGCCCAATCGCCGCCACCTGTTGCACCTGCTGGGCGCCAGCGCCCTCGGACCTGCCGCTTTCAGCCTTGCCCACGCCTCCACCCGAGCCACCGCCGCCGCACCGCTGACGCTGCTCAACGTCTCGTACGACCCGACGCGCGAGCTCTACGCCGACTACAACCCGCTGTTTGCGCAGCGCTGGCGCGAGCGCACCGGGCAGGAGCTGCGCTTCCAGCAGTCGCACGGCGGCTCGGGGCGGCAGGCGCGCGCGATCATCGACGGCCTCGACGCCGACGTGGCCACCCTGGCGCTGGCGGCCGACATCGACGCCCTGCACCACAACGGCAACTGGGTGCCGCGCGACTGGCAGCGGCGCTTGCCGCACAACAGCACGCCCTACACCTCGACCATCATTTTTGTGGTGCGCAGCGGCAACCCGAAAAACATCCGCGACTGGGGCGACTTGGTCCGGTCCGACGTGCGCGTGATCACGCCCAACCCCAAAAGCTCGGGCGGCGCGCGCTGGAACTACCTGGCGGCTTGGGAGTTTGCCCGGCGCCAGAGCGGCAGCGCCGCCGGCGCGCGCGAGTTTGTGGCGCGCCTGTACCGCAACGTGCCGGTGCTCGACGTGGGCGCGCGCGGCTCGGCCACCAGCTTTGCCCAACGCAACCAGGGCGACGTGCTGCTGGCCTGGGAGAACGAGGCCCATCTGCTGGAAAAAGAGTTTGGCCAGCGCGTGGATTTCGTCTATCCCAGCATCAGCATTCTGGCCGAGCCGCCGGTGACGCTGGTCGATCGCAACGTCGATCGCAGAGGCAGCCGCGCCGTGGCGCAGGCCTACCTAGAGCACCTGTACAGCGAAGAAGCGCAAGACCTGATCGGGCGCCACTTCTACCGCCCGCGCTCGGCGGCGGCGCTGGCGCGCCACGCCAGCCGTTTCCCCCGCTTGCCGCTGTTCACCATCGACGAAGCCTTTGGCGGCTGGGCAGCGGCCACGCGCGAGCACTTTGCCGACGGTGGCGTGTTCGACCAGATTTTCACCCTGCGCTAATGCCGCCGCCGGCTCGCCTAATGCACCAGTTGCATAACAAAACAAAAACAAAGTCGTTTGCAATCTGAAGCGCCGCTGGCACACTGCGCCCTCTGCCCACCCTCGATGGAGATTTTCCCCATGACCACCCGCCGCCATCTGTTGCACCTGTTCGGTGCCGCCGCCCTCGGGCCCGCTGCGCTCGTCAGCGCCCACGCCAACCCGGTGGACACCCTGCTCAACGTCTCGTTCGACGTCTCGCGCGAGTATTTCCGCGAGATCAACGCCGCCTTCATCGCCCAGCAACTGCAGCGCACGGGCCAGACGCTGCGCGTGAACATGTCGCACGCCGGCTCCAGCGCCCAGGCGCGCGCCGTGGCCGACGGGCTCGATGCCGACGTGGTGACCATGAACACCGTGACCGACATCGACTTTTTGGCCGAGCGCGGCGTGGTGGCGCGCGACTGGCGCCAGCGCCTGCCGCACCACGCCGCCCCCACCACCTCGACCATGCTGTTTTTGGTGCGCCGCGGCAACCCCAAGCAGATCCGCGACTGGCGCGACCTGATCCGCCCCGGGGTGCAAGTGGTGGTGGTGAACCCCAAAACCGGCGGCAATGGCCGCATGGCTTATCTGGCGGCCTGGGGCTTCGTGCGCAGCCAGGGCGGCAGCGACGCCGATGCCGCGGCCTTTGTGCGCCAGCTGTACCAAAACGTGCCGGTGCTGGCGCGCGGCGGCCGCGACGCCACGGGCGTGTTTTTGCAGCGCAACATCGGCGACGTGCTGGTGACCTTCGAGTCCGAGGTGATCTCGGTCGAGAGCGAGTTTGGCGTCGGCCGGGTCGATGTGGTGCACCCGAGCACCAGCTTGCTGACCGAAAACCCGGTGGCGCTGGTCGAGCGCACCGTGAACCAGCGCGGTAGCCGTGCGCTGGCGCAAGCCTATCTGGAGTTCCTCTACAGCGACGCCGGCCAAGAGATTGCCGCCAGCAACCACTTCAGGCCGCGCAACCCCGAGGTGCTGCGGCGCCACAGCCAGCACCTGCGCCCGATCCGGTTGTTCGAGGTCGGGCAGTACTTTGGCTCGTGGGGCGAGGCGCAGCGGCAGCACTTCGCCGACGGCGGCCAGTTTGACCAGATTTTTGCTCAAAGGCGCTAAATGACGACCGCTTCCATCGACTTGCCCGCGCCCGAGGCGGCGCCGCCGCGCCGGGCCCAGCGCCGGGTGTTGCCAGGTTTTCATCTGGCGCTGGGCTACACCGTGTTTTACATGAGCCTGATCGTGCTCATCCCGCTGGCGGCGCTGATACTCAAGACCTTGAGCATGAGCTGGGCCGACTTCTGGGACGCAGTCACCACGCCGCGCGTGCTGGCTTCATTTCGGCTCTCGTTTGGCGCGGCTTTTTTGGCGGCGGTGGTCAACGCCTTCATGGGCTTGCTGGTGGCTTGGGTGCTGGTGCGCTACAGTTTTCCGGGCAAAAAGCTGGTCGATGCGCTGGTCGATCTGCCCTTTGCCCTGCCGACGGCGGTGGCCGGCATTGCGCTCACGGCGATTTTGGCCGGCAACGGCTGGATCGGCCAATTTTTTGAGCCCTTTGGCATCCAGCTGGCCTTTAACCCCACCGGTGTCGTGATCGCGCTCATCTTCGTCGGCCTGCCCTTTGTGGTGCGCACGGTGCAGCCGGTGCTGCAAGAGGCCGAAAAAGAGCTCGAAGAGGCCGCGCAGTGCCTGGGGGCGACGCGCTGGCAGATTTTCTGGCGCGTGATTTTCCCGACCATCTTGCCGGCGCTGCTCACCGGCTTTGCCATGGCTTTTGCGCGCGGCGTGGGCGAATTTGGCTCGGTGATCTTTATCGCCGGCAACATCCCGATGGTGTCCGAGATTGCGCCGCTGGTGATCATCGGGCGCCTCGAGGCCTTTGATTACTTGGGTGCGACCGCGGTGGCCAGCGTGATGCTGCTGTTCTCGTTCATCATGCTGCTGGCCATCAACAGCTTGCAAGCGTGGCAGCGTCGCCGCGCCGGAGACGGCGCATGAACGGCCGGCGCGCTTTGCAACGCGGCGAATCGCCGTGGCTGCGCTGGTGCCTGATCGGCCTGGCGCTGGGCTTTATGCTGCTGTTTCTGGTGCTGCCGCTGCTGGCGGTGTTCACCGAGGCGCTGCGCATGGGCGTGGGCGCCTACTTCGAGGCGCTGCGCGACCCCTACGCCTGGGCCGCGATCCGGCTCACGCTGCTGGTGGCGGCGATCACCGTGCCGTTGAGCCTGGTGTTTGGCGTTGCCGCCGCGTGGGCGGTGGCCAAGTTCGAGTTCTGGGGCAAATCGTTCCTGACCACGCTCATCGACCTGCCGTTTTCCGTCTCGCCGGTGGTGGCGGGGCTGATTTATGTGCTGGTGTTTGGCGCGCAGGGCTGGTTTGGGCCGTGGCTCGATGAGCGCGGCATCCAGATCATCTTTGCCGTGCCCGGCATCGTGCTGGCCACGCTGTTCATCACCTTCCCGTTCATCGCGCGCGAGCTGATTCCGCTCATGCAGGCCCAAGGCACCGAGGAAGAACAGGCGGCGCTGGTGCTGGGCGCGAGCGGCTGGCAGACCTTTTGGCGCGTGACCCTGCCCAACATCAAGTGGGGCCTGATCTACGGCGTGATTCTGTGCAACGCGCGCGCCATGGGCGAGTTTGGCGCGGTCTCGGTGGTCTCGGGCCACATTCGCGGCCTGACCAACACCATGCCTTTGCACGTGGAGGTGCTGTACAACGAATACCAGTCGGTGGCCGCCTTTGCCGTGGCCTCGCTGCTGGCGCTGCTGGCGCTGGTGACGCTGGTGATCAAGACCGTGGCCGAATGGCGCATGGAACGCGAACTGCAAACCCTGGCCGAACTGGCGCCCGAGCGCCCATCAAGAAGCCCTGCCTACACCCCAAGGACCCACGCATCATGAGCATAGCCATCCGCCAGATCAGCAAGCAGTTTGGCAGCTTTACGGCGCTGCGCGACGTCAACCTCGACATTGACTCGGGCGAGTTGCTGGCGCTGCTGGGCCCTTCGGGCTGTGGCAAAACCACGCTGCTGCGCATCATCGCCGGGCTGGAGTCGCCCGACCAGGGCAGCGTGCTGTTTGCCGGCGCCGACGCCACCGACACCCATGCGCGCGAGCGCAACGTGGGCTTCGTGTTCCAGCACTACGCGCTGTTTCGCCACATGACGGTGTTCGAGAACGTGGCGTTTGGGCTGCGCGTCAAGCCGCGCGCCCTGCGCCCGAGCGAAGCCCAGATCAAAGAGCGCGTGCACGAGTTGCTCAGCCTGGTGCAGCTCGACTGGCTGGCCGAGCGCTACCCCTCGCAGCTCTCGGGCGGGCAGCGCCAGCGCATCGCCTTGGCGCGGGCGCTGGCGGTGCAGCCCAAGGTGCTGTTGCTCGACGAGCCCTTTGGCGCGCTCGATGCCAAGGTGCGCAAGGAGCTGCGGCGCTGGCTGCGGCGCTTGCACGACGAGCTGCACGTGACCAGCGTCTTCGTCACCCACGACCAAGAAGAGGCGCTGGAGGTGGCCGACCGGGTGGTGCTCATGAACCAGGGCCGGGTCGAGCAGGTGGGCACGCCGCAGCAGGTGTGGGAACACCCGGCCAGCCCCTTTGTCTATGGCTTTTTGGGCGACGTGAACCTGTTTCACGGCCGCGCCCACGAGGGCCAGTTGCACCTCGAAGGCGTGGCCATCGACACCCCCGAGCACGCGCTGGCGCGCAACGCCCAAGCCTTTGCCTACGTGCGCCCACACGACCTCGAAGTCGAGCGCTGGCGCCCGGGCGCGGTGGGCATCGCGGCCGAGCTGCAGCGCGCGCTGGTGGTCGGGCCCATCGCCCGGCTCGAACTCTGGCCGCTGGACGCCGAAGCGCCCGACGGCCACGATCCGCTGATCGAAGCGCAGATCCCGGCCGAGCGCCTGCAAGCGCTGGGGCTCAAGGAGGGCGACCGGGTGCTGCTCTCGCCCAAGAAGGCGCGCGTGTTTTTGCAGCCGCAACCGGCCTGATGTGGGCGGATGCGGCGCTCAAGCGCTGGGTTCGAGCAGGCGGCGCAGCAGCGGGTGCGCCACCCGGCGCTCGAGGCTGAGCGCGTAGCACGGGGCTGCGACGCCTTCGCACACCCCCACCAGCAGCGCGCCGTGGCGCTGTTGCAGCGTGTCGGCCAGCGCCAGCGCGGCCGGGAACACCCCCATGCCTTGGCCGCCAAAGGTTTCGAGCAGCGCGCTGTCTTCGAACTCGCCGGCGATGCGCGGCGTCAGGCCGTGGCGCGCCAGCCACTGGTCGAGCTGCGCGCGCACGCTGGCGTGGCGCGTGGGCAGCAGCAGCGGCACCCCCTGCAGCGCCGCCGGGAAGGGGCGCTGCGCCGCCTGCAGCCACGGCGGCGCGGCAAACCAGCCGTAGGCGCTGCTGGCTAGGCGGTGGTGGTGCACCTTGAGGTGGGCGCGGCTGCTCACCGGGTGGTCGGTCAAGACCACGTCGAGCCGGTGCGTGGCCAGATCGGCCAGCAAGTCGTCGATCTCGCCGTCGTGGCAGATCAGGTGCAGGTCGGGCACATCGAGCACCGGGCGCAGCAGGCGCAGCACCTCGAGCTTGGGCAGGCCGTCGGCCATGCCCACCGCCAGCCGCACCCTGGGCGCCAGCGCGGATTGGCGCAGCAGCGTGGGCAGGGCCTCGCCGAGCTCGAAAATCTGCTGCGCTTGGCGCGCTGCCAGCACCCCGGCCTCGGTCAGGGCCACGCCGCGCCCAGCCGGTTTGAGCAACTGGCAACCCAGCGCCTTTTCCAGCTCGCGCACCTGGGCGCTCACGGTCTGCACCGCCATGCCGAGCCGCGCGGCGGCTTTGGACATGCCGCCCTCCTGGGCCACGATCCAAAAGTAATACAGGTGGCGGTAGCTGTAGGTGAGGCTCATGTTCAGCTTGGTTCGATGCGAGATTGCCCGATATTCTGCTTTATTGCGCGCCCCAAAGGCCCTAGACTGCAAGCTTCCTTCAACTGGCCCCGAGGAGCCTTGCATGAAATGCCCTAACTGTGTGGATGTGGAACTGCTGCTGAGCGATCGCCAGGGCGTGGAGATCGACTACTGCCCGCAATGCCGCGGCGTCTGGCTGGACCGCGGCGAGCTCGACAAGCTGATCGAGCGCAGCCTGAGCCCGTCGCCCTCGCGCGCACGCCATCAAGACGCCCCGCTGCGCCAGCCCGATTTCCAAGATTCGGATTTTCGCCAGCGCAGCGGCAGCGTGGCGCCGGGGGGGCTGGGCGCCAAACTCGGCGGCTTGGCCGGCCTGGGGGTGCTCGGTGGCGGCCTGCCGGGCGGCTTTGCGGCTGGCAACAAGCAGAGAAAGAAAAAATCGTGGCTCAGCGATATTTTTGACTGAAGCCCAGCCCTGTCTGGGCCTGCGCAGACGAAAAAAAACCTGGCTCTAAAGGAGCCAGGTTTGAAAGCCTTTTTGCTGTCACACACAAAGGCACCCGCTCAGGGAGGAAAAGCGGGGGGCCGGGATTAATCGGCCCGAGGAAAGTATAAACCAAGTTCAGCACAAGCATCAACTCGGGCTGACAAAAATCCCCTATTGCGGAAATATGTATGCGCTATCGAGGAGGCTGGCCTTCGGGGCGGGTGCCGGTGCGGGGCGTGCGTGCGCTGCCCGCCACGAGGTCGAAACGAAACAGGCGGCACTCGATCGGGCCGTTCCACAGCGGCACCCGGCGCGAGGGTTTGAGCCGCATCTGTGCCGGCAGTTGCGGGTCGGGGGTCAGCAGCCAGGCGGTCCAGCCGGCGTAGTGCTTTTTCCAGTGGCTGGCCAGTTGCGCGAAAAAATCAGCGTTCTCTTGGCCATCGGCGTGGCGCGCGCTTTCGCGGCCTGCACCCTGGGTGGGGCCCGGGGCCGAACTTGGTTGCGCCCGCGCCCGCTCCTGCGCTGGCTGCCCGGCCACCCCAGCAGCAGCGAGGCGCTCGCCATAGGGCGGGTTGAGCAGCATCACCCCGGGCGTGGGGCATGGCGGCAGGCGCTCGAGGGCGTCGCCGCCGCGCCACTCGATGGCGTGCGCCACCCCGGCGCGTTCGGCGTTGCGGCGCGCAAAATCGACCATGCGAAAAGACACGTCGGAGCCAAACACCAAGGGCTGGCCACCGGGCAGGGGCCGCTCAGCGGCCTCGGCCTGCAGCCGCAGCGCCTGCCAGCGCTCGGGCCGGTGTGGCAGCAGGCGCTCGAAGCCAAAGCGGCGCAGTTTGCCCGGCGCGATCTGCAAGGCGCGCTGGGCGGCTTCGATCGCCACCGTGCCGCTGCCGCAGCAGGGGTCGTAGAGCGGCTGCGGCTGGCCTTGGGCGTCCAGGCCGGTCCAGCCGCTGGCGGCGATCATCGCGGCGGCCAGCGTTTCTTTGAGCGGCGCGTCGCCGGTGTCGCTGCGCCAGCCGCGCTTGAACAGCGGCTCGCCCGAGGTGTCGATGTAGAGCCAGACCTGATCCGGCCCGAGGTGGGCGTGCAGGCGCACTTGGGGTTGCACGGTATCGACGCTGGGGCGCTGGCCAAAGCGCTCGCGCAGGCGGTCGCAGACTGCGTCTTTGATGCGCAGGGCGGCAAAGTTCAGGCTCTGGAACGGGCACTGGTGGGCCGTGAGCTCGACCTTGAAGGTCTGCGCGGGCGTGAACCACAGCTCCCACAGCACTTGGTGCGCGGCTTGGTAGAGCGCGTCTTCGTTCGGGCAGGGTTGCAGCGCCAGACGCACCAGCACGCGCTGGGCCAGCCGGCTGTGCAGGTTGAGCCGCAGCACATCGTCCCAGGTGCCCGTGAGCTCGACGCCGCCGCGCTGGCGCTGCGCGCTGGCGGCCGCCGCCGGGCAGATGGCTTGCACTTCGGCCAGCAGGAAGTCTTCCACCCCGGCGGGGCAGGGCAGGAACAGGGTTAGGTTGTGCATGGTGGGGAGGGGGCGTTCAGAGCGCGCGGCGCAGATGGGTGGGGGCGATGCGCAGCGCCTCGCGGTATTTGGCCACGGTGCGGCGCGCGCAGGCGATGCCTTGGGCCTTGAGCAGGTCGGCGATCTGGTTGTCGCTCAAGGGTTGCTGGGGGTTTTCGGCGGCGATGAGCTGCTGAATCAGGGCGCGCACGGCGGTGCTGGAGGTGTTGGAGCCGGCCTCGGTGGCCAGCGCGGAGCCAAAAAAGTACTTGAATTCGAAGGTGCCTTGCGGCGTGGCCATGAACTTGGCGCTGGTCACGCGGCTGATGGTGGACTCGTGCAGCCCGACTTCGTCGGCGATTTCGCGCAGCACCAGCGGCCGCATGGCCAAGTCGCCGTGGCGGAAAAACTGGTGCTGGCGCTCGACGATGGCCGTGGCCACGCGCAAGATGGTGTCGAAGCGCTGCTGCACGTTTTTGATGAACCAGCGCGCCTCTTGCAGCCGCTGCTGCAGGCCGGCGTGGGCCTCGCCGCCCCGGCCTTGGCGCAGGGCCAGCGCGTAGGCGTCTTGCAGGCGCAGCCGCGGAAGCACCTCGGGGTTGAGCGCGACCTTGAAGCCGCTGCCTTGCACCGTCACGATCACGTCGGGGCGCAGCTGGTGCGGCTCGAGCACGGCAAAGCGCCGCCCCGGCTTGGGTTCGAGGCGGGCGATGAGGCCAAAGGCGGCGCGCACCAGCGCTTCGCTGCAGCGGCACAGCTGCGCCAAGCGGCGGCTGTCGCGCCGCGCCAGCAAATCGAGCGGCTGCTGGCAGATGGCCAGCGCGGTGCGGCTCTCGGGGCTGTTGCGCAGCTCCAGTATCTGCAGCTGCAAGCACTCGGCCAAGTGGCGCGCGCCCACGCCGGTGGGCTCCATTTGCTGCAGATGCTCGAGGGCCTGCTGCAGCGCGTGCAGCCAGTGCGCCAGCCGCGGGTCTGGCGCTTGTGGGTCGGGCGGCCCAGCGCGGTTGCCGGTGGCGGGTGCGCTTGCAATGAGGGATTCGCTGGCCTTGATCGCCTCAAAGGCGCGCTCCTGGGCGCACAGCGCCGCAGCCAATTCGTCGAGCCCGTCGGCCAGGTAGCCGTTGTCGTCGAGCGATTCGATCAGCGCGTGCAGCGCCAGCGCCACGCTGGGCTCGAGCCGCAGCGCCCCGGCTTGCTGGTGCAGGTGCTGCGCCAGCGACTCGGGTGCGCGCGCCCAATCGGGGCCCGAACCGTCGTCGGCGTCGGGCGCGGCGCCGTTGTGCAGCGCGCCCGGTTCGCCCCAATCGAGGCCTTCGCCCTGCGCTCCCAGCTCGCCCGGTTCGCCGGCCTCGGCTTGCGCGCCCATTCCCAGCGCCGCTGCCTCGCCATCCCACGCGGCTTCGAAGGCGGTGTCGAGCGCCGGCACTTCGTGGGCCGAAACCTCGTGGGCCAAAGCCGAATCCATGCCGGCCTGCGCATCCGCTTCGGGGCTGGCCGCCGCCCAAGGTGGCTCGGGCGGCTCATCAGGCGATGCGAGCGCGCTGGCTTCGGGCGCGCCGCCCAGGCCGTCATCGGAGGTGGAAGCTAGGCCACGGTCGGGGCCGCCATCGACGGTGTCGCTGGGGGTGTCGCCCGGGTTGTCGCCCGAGGTATCGCGCTCCAAAAAGGGGTTGTCGTCGAGCATCTGCCCCAGCTCTTGCTCCAGCTCCAGCGTGCTCAGCTGCAGCAGGCGGATCGATTGCTGCAGCTGCGGCGTGAGCGCCAGGCTCTGGCTCAAGCGCAGCGACAGTCCTTGCTTCATGGCGGCAGCGTGCTCAAAGGCGGAAGTGCTCGCCCAGATAGACCCGGCGCACCTCGGGGTTGGCCACGATCTCGGCCGGGGTGCCTTGGGCCAACACGCGGCCGTCGCTGATGATGCAGGCGTGGTCGCAGATGCCCAGCGTTTCGCGCACGTTGTGGTCGGTGATCAGCACGCCGATGCCGCGCTCTTTCAAGTAGCCGATGATGCGCTGGATCTCGATCACGGCGATCGGGTCGATGCCGGCAAAGGGCTCGTCGAGTAGGATGAAGCGCGGGTCGGTGGCCAGGGCGCGGGCGATCTCGACCCGGCGCCGCTCGCCACCCGACAGCGCCGGCGCGGGGGCATCGCGCAAATGGCCCACGTGCAACTCGTCGAGCAAGGCCTCGAGGCGCTGCTCGATGCGCTGCGGCGACAGCGGCCGGCCGTCGGGGTCGCGCTGCAATTCCAGCACCGCACGCACGTTCTCGGCCACCGTGAGCTTGCGAAAAATCGAGGCCTCTTGGGGCAGGTAGCCCAAGCCCATTTGGGCGCGGCGGTGGATGGGCAAGCCGTGGATCGCCTGTCCGTCCAGAAAGATGGTGCCGGCGTCGGGCCGAATCAGCCCCACGATGAGGTAGAACGAGGTCGTCTTGCCGGCGCCGTTGGGGCCCAGCAGGCCCACCACCTCGCCGCTGGCCACGCGCAGCGACACGTCTTTGACGACTTGGCGGCGGCCGTAGCTTTTTTGCAGCCCGCGCACGTCCAGGCTGCTGCGCGCTGCATCCGCCTTCACCGGCGCGGCTCCAGTTGCGGGCTGGGTTGCAGCGGCGGGGCGGGAGCGCGAGGTGCGGTGGCTGGCGTGGTGCCAGGTGCTGTGGCGGGCGTAGCGCCCGGTGGTGCCTCCGGTCGGGGCGTGATCACGGCGCGCACGCGCCCCAAGGGGTTTTCGGGGGTGCGCGCTGCCGTGCCGCCCTCGACCGAGAAACGCTCGGTTTGGCGGTTGATGACGATCAGGCTGCCGCTGGCTTGGTCGCTTAGCGCGCCAGCGCGCAGTCGGCGCAGCACCGCCTGGTCGATCAGGCGCAGCACACCGGTGGCGCTGTCGTACTCGATGCGCAGCGCCTCGCCTTCGAGCAGTTCGTTCAGGCCCGGGCGCTGCTGGCGAAAAAACGCGCGTTGGCCTGCGGCGCCTTGCAGCACCCCGGACTGGTTGCCTTGGGCATCCTGGCGCAACTCGGCGCGTTGCCCGCGCAGCAGCAGCGTGCCTTGGGTGATGACCACGTTGCCGGTGAACACACTGACCATCCCGGCTTGATCGTGGTTGAGGGCATCGGCCTCGATCAGCATGGGTTGCGCCGGTTGTGCGCCCTGTGCCGGCTGCGCGTGCAAGCCGGGGGCCAGACCCAGCGCCAAGGCGGCGCTCAAGGTCAAGCGCGCCAGCACTTGGCGCAGTGGCATGAGGCGATTGGAAGCGCAAAAGGGGCGCGGCACGGAAATTGCATAAGCCATAGCCAGCATTGTAGCCACGCCTACGCCGGTTGGTTGACAATGAGTCATTTCCAATTCAGGTATGAGCCTGGACGGAGTGGGATGCGGCGGTGCGAAGTAGGTCGATCGTTGTAGAGCTGCGTAGTGTAGAGCGGGTGGCCATGGATGCGGTTACAGTCTTTATCTGACTGGCTGTTTGGCAAGCGATCGGCCCCAAAGCCGATTGCGCGTCTGGCCGTAGGCTCCAAGCCCGTCTGTGGTGGGCCTGTTAATCAATGGTTAGGCCTCGCAACTCCCTTCCACGGAGCCCTGAATGCAGATCTCGCAGCCCTTCGTCCGTGAGGCCGGCACTGGTCCGTCGGTTGTGTGCATCCACTCCAACGCGAGCACGTCGGCTCAATGGCGCGGGCTCATGGAAGGTCTATCCACCAGTCGCCGAATTCTCGCCCCTGACTGCTACGGGTCGGGCAAGAGTCCCCAGTGGCCGCTTGACCGAGCGATGTTCCTGGAAGACGAAGTCGCCTTCCTGGAACCCGTCTTCTCCCAGGCTGGCGACCAGTTTGCCATCGTCGGACATTCGTACGGTGCCGCTGTCGCGCTGAAGGCTGCGCTGCTCCACCCAGAACGGATCAGTGCGCTAGCGCTCTACGAGCCGACGCTGTTCGCTCTTGTTGATGCGCAGGCCCCGCCACCCAACGGCGTCGACGGAATCCGAAACGTCGCTGCCGCCGCGGCCGAAGCTCTGGAGCGCCGGAATCGAGATGAGGCGGCGTCTCACTTCATAGACTTCTGGATGGGGGCTGGCAGCTGGGCTGCTACGCCGCCTCAGCGCAAACCCGCCATCGCCGATTCCATGATCAACGTGGGCCATTGGGCTCATGCGCTTTTCAGAGAGCCGGCACCGCTCCAGACGTTCGCGCGACTCGACATCCCAATCCTTTACATGGTTGGCGACCGTTCGCCGGAGTCGGCGCAAGCCGTGGCACGCGTTCTGATTCCGAAGCTCCCCCGTGTCACGACCGTACGGTTCCCCGATCTGGGTCATATGGCGCCGGTAACTCATCCCGATACCATCAATGCAGCCATCGCACAGTTCCTCAGCGAGGTCTAACCCCTCGCTCAAGCGGGGTGCCAACGGCAGGCGCAAACAAAGGAGACAAGCATGACGCAGTTAGCTGTCACATCCCGGACGATCATACGGACGCTGCGCGATAAAGCCGCGCAGCGCCGGTGACCTCCACGTTAGGCCGCGAGAATCGCCACCCGCTCGAGCAGCACCGTGGACTTCAGCCACGGCTCAATACAAGGCGGCACTTGCGTGCGTTCGTGGCGCTCAAGCTCGGTGGCGCTCCTGCACAGCCTATCTCCTCAGCCGCCCGCGCGCCGCAAGCCACCATGCGCCCTGCCACGGGGGGGCAGGACTGCGCCGGTGGTGGTGAGAGCGGGCGAAAACACGGCTAAATGGCGCTGCAAGGGGCTTGCGAGGGGCGTTGGTGGGTGTGTCCCAGCCCTCCCATGGCCAACCAAACGGGATAAATGCTAGAAATCCTTGATTCAGGCTGCGGTTGGGCGTGCATGAGGGGGTGGCTCAATTGAGGTCACGGATTCAGGTGGGGCAAAGGGGACATTACTACTTTGGGCTGACAGCATACCGAAACTGACAGCGAAACCGCCGACTGCGGCGCTGCCGTCAGCCCGCCCGCACCCGAGCGATCAGGGCGTCGGCAATCTGCACCGTGCGCTGGGCTTGGCCCGGAATGTAGAAGCGCCCGGCAATGCCCAGCGCCGGCGTGCCCTCGACCTGGTAGGCGTCTTGCAGTTGGGTGGCGCGGCGCACCCGCCCGACCACGGCGAAGGAGTTGTAGGTTTGGGTGAACTGGGCCCGATCGAGCCCGGCGCTGGCCGCCCACTGGGCGATGGCCTCGGCGTTGTGCAGGCGCAGGCGCTGCGGGCCGTGGATGGCTTGGAACACGCGCTCGTGGTGGCTCGCGAGGCGGCCCATGGCCTCGAGGGTGTAGTACAGGCGCTGCAGCGGCTCGAAATCGGGCGTGAAGCCCACCGGCACATGGCGCACCAGCACATCGGCGGGCACGGTCTGCTTCCAAGCCTTGAAGACCGGGACGAAGTTGTAGCAGTGGACGCAGGTGTAGGCGAAAAACTCCAGCACCTCGATGCGGCCAGCCGGGGCATCGACCGGCGCCGGCCGGCGCAAACGGCGGTAGTGCGTGCCTTCGCGAAAAGCCCCGGCAGTGGGTGCAGACACGGTCTGGGCGGCTAGGGGCAGCGCGCTGCCGGCGGTGGCAAGGCCGCCCAAGCCCATCAGGGCTTGCGAGAAGAGTCGTCTGTGCATGGTGCGTCCTGGGTTTGGTTTGGGCACAAAAAAGGGTTGCGCGGTCGTGCTCCGATTGGGGGTTGGACTGTGCCCTTGAAGTTCCGCGTTTTTACCGGCTGTTGCAAACCCCGCCGGCTGGCTCTAGCGCGCCACGCGCACCAGCGCCGTTTCCACATTTTGCGCCTGCAGGCGCTGGCCGATGGCGTCGGCTTCGGTTTGGGTGGCGAAGGGGCCCAGCCGCACCCGGAACACGGCGCGGCCATTTTGTTGGCGCTCGCTCACGCTGGCCTCTAAGCCCAGCATGGCGAGCCGGGCGCGCTGGGCCTGCGCCTCGTCGGCGCTGCCGAAGGCACCGGCTTGGACGAAGTAGCTGATGCCGGCGGCGGCAGCGGTTGCGGGAGAGGCGGCAGCAGCAGCGGCCGTGCGTTGCTCGATCAACTGGGCCAGCGGGTCGGCGGGGGTGGCGGCAGCGGGTGCGGGCGCCACGGGAGGGGCCGCGGTCGCATCCGGGGTTTGCACACCAGCCGGCGCGGCCGGCCGGGTCGAGAGCCCGGCGTTGGGGTTCCAGTTGCGGTTTTGTTCGGCCTCCAGTGCCGCAGACCCGGCCGGCCGCTGCGTGTTGCGCTCCTCGAGGGGGGTGGCCGAGCGCGTGACGTAGAGCGCCACCAGCAGCGCCAACGCCAGCCCCAGCAACAGGCCGGCAGCGAAACCCAACAGAGTGCCGCCACGGAGGCGGGAACGGGGCGTGGTGTACATCGGTCGTATTGCGGTGCGAGAGGGGTGGGTGGAGGCGGGTTTCACATCTTCGTGGGCGCGCTCACACCGAGCAGCGCCAAGCCATTGTGCAACACTTGCGCGGTCGCCGCCACCAGCGCCAGCCGGGCGTGTTTGAGCAGCGGGTCATCGACCAAAATCCGCTCGGCGTCGTAGTAGCTGTGGTACATGGCGGCCAGTTCGCGCAGATAAAAGCTCAGGTCGTGCGGGGCAAAATCGGCGGCGGCGTTGCTCAGCATCTCGGGGTAGCGCGCCAGCAGGCGCAGCAGCGCTTGCGCTTGCGGGCTTTGCAGCGGGCTCAGGTCGGCCGCTTGCAGCTGCTCGGGCGCACCGCCCCAAGCCGCCAGCACCGAGCAGATGCGCGCGTGAGCGTACTGCACGTAATAGACCGGGTTGTCGTTGTTTTGTTGCAGCGCCAGATCGACGTCGAAGGTGTATTCGGTGTCGGGCTTGCGCGAGAGCAGGAAAAAACGCACGGCGTCGCGGCTGGTCCACTCGATCAGGTCGCGCAGCGTCACGTAGCTGCCGGCGCGCTTCGATATTTTGACCTCTTGCCCGCCGCGCAGCACGCGCACCATGGTGTGCAGCACGTAGTCGGGGTAGCCGCTCGGGATGCCGACCCCGGCCGCTTGCAGCCCGGCGCGCACGCGCGCGATGGTGCCGTGGTGGTCGCTGCCCTGGATGTTGATGGCGCGCGCAAAACCGCGTTCCCACTTGCTGATGTGGTAGGCCACGTCGGGCACGAAGTAGGTGTAGCCGCCCTCGGTGCGGCTGCCGTCGGCGCCAATGGTGGCGGACTTGCGCATGACACGGTCTTTGTCGTCGCCAAAATCGGTGCTGCGCAGCCACAGGGCGCCGTCTTGCTCGTAGGTGTGGCCCGATTCGACCAGGCGCTGCACGGTTTGCGCCACGCGGCCGCTGCTGTAAAGGCTGGACTCGAGGTAGTAGTGGTCGAAGCGCACCGCCAGCGCCTGCAAGTCCAGGTCTTGCTCATGGCGCAGCCAAGCCACGGCAAATTCGCGCATGCCGTCGAGGTCAGCCGGGTCGCCGCTGGCGCTGTAGCTGCGGTCGTCGGCGCGCACGCTCTGGCGCGCCAGAAAACCGGCGGCGATGTCGGCGATGTAGTCGCCGTTGTAGGCGGCCTCGGGCCAGTCGGGGTCGCCCGGCTTCAGCCCCTGGGCGCGCAACTGCACGCTGCGCGCCAGCGTCTCGATCTGCACCCCAGCGTCGTTGTAATAAAACTCGCGCTGCACCTGCCAGCCTTGGGTTTGCAGCAGGTTGCAGATGGCGTCGCCCAGCGCCGCTTGGCGCGCGTGGCCGACATGCAGCGGCCCGGTCGGGTTGGCCGAGACGAACTCGACCAGCACGCGCTGGCCGTGCTCGGGCTGGTAACCAAAGCGCGCCCCGGCTTGCAGCACCTCGCGCACCACCTGCTGCTGCGCCGCCGGCTGCAAGCGCAGGTTGATGAAGCCCGGGCCGGCGATTTCGAGCGCCTGCACCCAGCGCGCAAAAGCCGCCGTGCCTTGCAAGGCCGCAACCAACTGCTGCGCCAGCTGGCGCGGCTGGGTTTTGAGCTGCTTGGCCAGCGGCATGGCGGCGGTGCAGGCCCAGTCGCCGTGCGCGGCGAGCTTGGGCGATTCGAAGCGCGCCAAGCTGGCGGCACCGGGGGCGAGGCGTTCCAGCTCGACCGCCAAGGCGGCGAGCAGTTCGGATTTGACACTGAGCATAACCCTTGATTTTAGGCCTTCGGCGCCGTTGTACCTGAAAACTGCAGTCTGGCGCTTTTTGCGGCCCGATGGCTGGGGGTGTTGCGGCAGGCGCCTTGGCCCATGCGCCCAAGGGTGCGCGGCCTGAGCGTGGCCATCGACACGCTGCTGCTCGTGGCCGGGCTGGCGTTGTTGCTGGGCCATGTCAGCCCTTGAGCATCCGCCCCCTCAGCCGCTCAGCCCCTCAGCGCTCGAACATCGGAAAGAGCACGTTGTTTTCCAGATGGATGTGGTGCATCAGATCGTCCACCAAACGCTCGGTGCCGGCGTACAGCGCGCGCCAGGTGGTGCAGGCGCCGGGCGGCGGGGTGTGGTTGCAGGTCAGCTCGGCGAGGCGCTCGAGCCTGGCACCGTGTTCGAGGTGCTCGTGGCGCATGACCGCAATCGGGCCCCGAATCGGCGCCTGGCCACTGCGGCGCAGCAGCGGAAACAAAATCTGCTCCTCTTTGGCCATGTGGTTTTCGAGCTCGGCTTGCATCTGCTCCAGAAAATCGGCCAGCCCGACGGGCACCGCAGGATGCGTCTGGTGCACGGCCTCGACCCGGCGCGCCATCCGCGCCAGTTCGGGCAATTGTTGCCGGTGGGTGTCGTGGTAGCGCTCCAGAATGCGGTCGATCAACTGCGCCGGGTCGCTGCAGGGGGCCAGCGGCGCGCTCTGGCGCTGCAGCGCTTCGAGCTGCTCGAGCAGGGCCGGCAACTCGTGGGTGCGCTCGGCGCAGGCCAAGGCCAAGGTGCGTTCGCCTTGGCAACAGAAATCCAGCTTGTGCTGGCGCAACAAGGCCGTGGCCCCGGGTATGGCCAGCGCGATCTGGCCCAAGGTTTGCTGCAGCAGCGGGTGCGCGATCGATGGGGTGTGCATGATGTTCCTTGCTTGAATAACCAAGCTTTATTGTCGGGAAAAAACCTGCATCCAGGGGGCGTAGGCCCCATCCTCCCAAAGTCGTATCGGCCCCTTCCGGAGCTCAGCCTCTCAGCCCGCGCGCCAAGGCGGCGAGCAGTTCGGATTTGACACTGTGCATGGGGGGATTTTAGGGCTTGTCGGGTGCGGCCGCGCCGGTGGCCGCCTCGGTGGCTGTACCGGGCTTTGGCAGCGCCGCCGCCGCTGCGGCCTTGACGGCCTCGGTCAGGCGCTGCGCGCTGAGCGGCTCGTGCGCCCAGTGGTGCCAGTACAAGGCCACCGCCACGCTGGCCCCGGGCAGCAGGTCCACCAGCGGCACCGCCGTGGCCGCCCGGCGCAGCAGGTGCAGCTCGGGCACCATGCCCCAGCCCAGCCCGAGGTCGATCGCTGCCTCGAAGGCGTCGATGGCCGGGGCGAAGTGGCGCGGGTAGTGCGCCTGGTGCAGGCCAAAGTGCTGCGCCAGAAAGCGGTCTTGCAGCGCGTCTTTGCGGTTGAAGATCACCGCTGGCCACTCCAGCAGGCGGTGCACCGACACCGCCCCTGCGGGGCTGCGGCTGCGCTGCGCCACCTCGGGCGTGGCCACGCAGCGGTAGCGCATGGTGCCCAGCGGCTCGGCCATGCAGCCGCGCATGGCCTGCGCCAGCGTGCTGACGCAGCCGATCACCTCGCCGCTGTGCAGCGCGTCGTGGGTGTGGTCCTGGTCGTCGATCCAGACATCGAGCAGCAGGCGCTGCTGCAGCAACAGGGGCGCGACCCCGGGCAGGAACCAGCTCGCCACCGAGTCGGCGTTGACGGCTACCGACAGGCTGTGCCAGTGCGTGCGCCGCTGCAGCTCGGGGGCCGCACCGGCGATCGCGTTCAGCAAGTCGGCTTCCATCAGCTGCACCCGTTTGGCGTGCGCCAGCAGGGTCTGGCCGGCGGCGGTGGCGCGCACCTGCTTGCCGCGCACCAGTAGGCGCTGGCCGAGCGCATCTTCGAGCGCCTTGAGGCGCAACGACACCGCTGCCACCGAGAGCGACAGGCTGCGCGCCGCAGCGGCAAAGCTGCGCTGCTCCACCACGGCGCTCAGGGCTTGCAGTTGGCGTGGGTCGAGCATGGGCGGTTGGGCTGGGAGTAGCAAAGGAGGTAGGCGCGTGGCGCAGCGCGGAGCCGGTGCACCGCGTTAAGTGTAATTTAAGCGAATCAATTTAATTTAAAACCCTTAAATTGCGCTGCGGCTTGCGGCACACTGCAAGGCAACCCAGCCGGCGTTGCGCGCGCCAGCCGCCCCCGATTTGTAGGAGTGCCGTCTTGACCCTGACCCTGTCCCCCCCGGCTTTTTTTGCCGGCCTGCTGCTGAGCCTGTCGCTGATCATGGCGATCGGGCCGCAGAACGCCCACGTGCTGCGCATGGGGCTGCAGCGCCAGCACGTGGGCCTGACGGTGGCGGTGTGCGTGCTGGCCGACTTGGTGCTGATCGCGCTCGGGGTGCTGGGGCTGGCGCAGTTGGGTGGCTTGTCGGACAGGCTGCACGGGGCGCTGGTGGGCGCCGGCGTGGTGTTTTTGCTCATTTACGGCTGGTTGGCCTTCCAGCGCTGCCGGCAACCGCTCGGCGCGGCGGCGCCTGTGGCCGCATCAGGGGCCACGGTTGCGCCGGGCGTTGGCGCGGGCGTGGCCACGGGTCAGGCCGGCGCAGCGGCCCCGATCACGCGCCGCCAAGCGGTGCTGGCGGCCCTGGCTTTTTCTTGGCTCAACCCGCACGCCTGGCTAGACACGGCGGTGCTGATGGGCACCGCCTCGCTGGCTTGGGGGGCTGCAGGCACCGACTTTGGCTTGGGTGCGGCCACCGGCTCGGTGCTGTGGTTTTTGGTGCTGGGCGGGGCCGCGTTTTGGCTGGGGCAGCGCCTGCAGTCGCTGCGCCTGTGGCGCGCCCTCGATGGGCTGGTGGCGCTGATGATGTGGGGCATGGCGGCGCTGCTGCTCTATAGCCTGTTTTAAATAGGTTTAAGCGCGCAGACGGAAACCAGCCCCACACTCGATCTCAACCCGTGTATCAGCCGAACATTTTGCCCCACATCATGTCGGCCCACTCGACCGAGCCGCGCTTGGACAGGGCGTTGTGCTGCGGATCGACCTGGAAGTTCAGCCGCGCCGCCTGACCGATCTGCATGCTGGCCGAGACGTTGACCATGATGGCCGAGGCCGCGCTCACCTTGGCCCAGCAGATGCCACCCGGCAAGGCCACCGTGGTGCCGGCTGGCGCTGCCGGCTCGGGGCGGCCACTGACCAATCCCAAAATTTGATGCGCCACCTGCTGCCCAGCGCCGAAAGCCACGTGCCCGCTCTTGGGCAGCAGCGTGCCTTGGGCGTCGCCGATGACATAGACCAGAGGGTCGGCGGTGCTCTGAAAGCTGGGCAGGTGCACGCTGGCCCAGCGCTCACCCAAGCCCGCCTGCCGGATCAGGCCCGGTGCGCGCATGGGCGGGATGATGTTGGCGGCGGTGTAGTTGATGTCGCCTTCCGGGGTGCTCAGAATCCGGCGCCCGGCGTCGATGCGCGTCGGTGTTATATCGGTGCGGTATTCGATCTCGTTGGGGTAGAGCGTCTCCATGGCGTGGCGCACCGGGCGCGCTGTCGGGGCCGGGGTCGGGTCGGAATTGGCGTCAACGATGACGATCTTGCCGCGCGTGCCGCGTTTGCGCATCTGTTCGGCGATCAGGCAGGCGCGCTCGTAGGGAGCGGGCGGACAGCGAAAGGGCGGCCGCGGCACCGTCATGACGTAAATCCCGCCTTGGCTCAAAAAGGCATCGACTTGGAGGCGCACCGCCTCGTGTTCAAAGGCCCGGAAGCCCACCGGCAGTCGGTCGCGGCCTTCGGCAAAGCCCGGCAGGCTGTCTTCCATGTATTCCACGCCCGGGGCCAGCACCAGATAGTCGTAGGGCAGGCGCTGGGTTTCGGTCTGCACAAAGCGCGCACTGCGGTCGATGGCGGTGGCGCGCTCGCGCACCCGGCGCACGCCGGTGCGCTCGACGTTGCGGTAGCTGTGGTTGAGGTAGCTCAGGGGCTTCAAACCCGCAATGTAGAGCGCGCTCATGGGGCAGGACATGAAGCTGGGGTGGGGTTCCAGCATCGTCACCTCGACTTGGCCGCTCTCGGCCAGCGTGCGCGCCGCACCGATGCCGCCCCAACCGCCGCCGACCACCACCACGCGCGCCTTGGCTTTGCCGGTCGGGGGGGTGGCGCAGCCCGTGGCCAGCAGGGCCAGGCCGATGGCGGCACCGCCGTGCAACAGTTGGCGGCGGGATGGGTGGTTCGAAGGCGTTGAGCTCATGGGGCGGTCTCCTCTGTGGTGGTGAAGGTGCGAACGGCCCTGCGCCAAATACTTAAGGCGGTAGGGTATTCAATGCTAGCTGTGTGGTCTGAGTAAGCCATCGGGACTTACCCCATGTAAAGCGAGCGATTACACTCAAAAATTCCGGCTGCACCGGCCTCCACCCGTTTTTTCATAGGAGCTTTTACTCTCATGTCCACCGCCCGCACCGCCGTCGGCCGCCTGCACGTAGCCAGCGCCTTGTACGAATTTGTCAACCAGCAGGTGCTGCCCGGCACCGGCGTCGATTCGGCGGCCTTCTGGGCCGGGTTCGATGCCATCGTCGCCGATCTGGCGCCCAAAAACGCCGCCCTGCTGGCCGAGCGCGATCGCCTGCAGGCCGAGCTGGACCGCTGGCACCGCGCGCACCCCGGCCCCATCGCCGACCTGCCCGCCTACCGCCAGTTCCTCGAGGGCATCGGCTACCTGGTGGCGCCGCCGGTGGGCGTGCGCGCCAGCACCGCCAATGTGGATGCTGAACTGGCCCTGCAAGCCGGGCCGCAGCTGGTGGTGCCGATCCTGAACGCGCGCTACGCGCTCAACGCCGCCAACGCGCGCTGGGGCTCGCTCTACGACGCGCTCTACGGCACCGACGCCATTTCTGAGGCCGGCGGCTGCGAGCGCGGGCGCGGCTACAACCCGCTGCGCGGCGCGCGTGTGATCGAGTTTGCACGCGACTTCCTCGACCAAGCGGCACCGCTGGCGATCGAATCGCACAAAGACGCGCGCAGCTACCGCGTGCTAGGCGGCCAGTTGCAGGTGGCGCTCGACGACGGCGCGCACACCGGCTTGCGCCACCCCAGCCAGCTGCTGGGCTACCGCGGCCAGCCCGAGGCCCCCAGCGCCCTGCTGTTGCAGCACCACGGGCTGCACTTTGAGATCGTGCTCGATCGCAGCACCGCCATCGGCGCCACCGACCCGGCCGGCATCGCCGACGTGGTGCTCGAAGCCGCGCTGTCCACCATCCTCGACCTCGAGGACTCGGTGGCCGCCGTCGATGCCGAAGACAAAATCTTGGGTTACCGCAACTGGCTCGGCATCTTGCAAGGCACGCTCACCGAAAGCTTTGACAAAGGCGGGCGCACGCTCACGCGCGGCCTCAACCCCGACCGCCGCTACACCCGTGCCGATGGCAGCGGCGAGCTGCGCCTGCACGGGCGTTCGCTGCTGTTCGTGCGCAATGTCGGGCACCTGATGACCAACCCGGCCGTGCTCTACACCGATGCCCAAGGCGTGCAGCGCGAAATCCCCGAGGGCATCCTCGACGCCGTGCTCACCACCACCATCGCCTTGCACGACCTGCAAGGCCACGGCCGCCTGCCCAGCGGCGAGGCGGTGCGCAACAGCCGCACCGGCAGCGTCTATATCGTCAAACCCAAGATGCATGGCCCGCACGAAGTGGCCTTTGCCGCCGAGCTCTTTGGCCGCGTCGAGCGCCTGCTGGGCCTGCCCGACAGCACCGTCAAGCTCGGCATCATGGACGAAGAGCGGCGCACCTCGGTCAACCTGAAGGCCTGCATCGCCGCCGCCGCCAGCCGCGTGGCCTTCATCAACACCGGCTTTCTGGACCGCACCGGCGACGAGATGCACAGCGCCATGCAGGCCGGCCCCATGGTGCGCAAGGGCGAGATGAAATCCAGCGCTTGGATCGCCGCTTACGAGCGCAACAACGTGCTGGTGGGGCTGGGCATGGGCCTGCGCGGGCGGGCGCAGATCGGCAAGGGCATGTGGGCCATGCCGGACCTGATGGCGGCGATGCTGGAACAAAAAATCGCCCACCCCAAGGCCGGCGCCAACACCGCTTGGGTGCCCAGCCCGACCGCGGCCACCCTGCACGCGCTGCACTACCACCAGGTCGATGTGGCCCAGGTGCAGCAGCAGCTCGAGCGCACCGACGCCGACGCCGAGCGCGACGCCCTGCTCAGCGGTTTGCTCACCGTGCCCGTGGCCACCAGCCCGAACTGGAGCGCCGCCGAGCGCCAGCAGGAGCTGGACAACAACATCCAAGGCATACTGGGCTACGTGGTGCGCTGGGTGGATCAGGGTGTGGGCTGCTCCAAGGTGCCCGACATCAACGACATCGGCCTGATGGAAGACCGGGCCACGCTGCGCATCAGCAGCCAGCACGTGGCCAACTGGCTGTTGCACGGCGTCGTCACCGAGGCCGAGGTGCGCGCCAGCTTTGCCCGCATGGCGGCCAAGGTGGACGCCCAAAACGCCGCCGACCCGGCCTACCGCAGCCTGCTGGCCCACCCCGACGGCGCCGCCTACCAGGCCGCGCTCGACTTGGTGTTCAAAGGCTGCGCCCAGCCCAGTGGCTACACCGAGCCGCTGCTGCACGCTTGGCGCTTGAAAGTGAAGGCGGGTTGAGCTTGTAGGCTCCGGTTCGCGCCGGTTGGATCTGGGCGCTTCTGAGCGAATAGTTGGCCACCGCTTGGGACCTGTTGAGCTGAACCAGCCTCAGCCCACCCAAGCCCCCCACACCGACAGCGCCAGCAGCGCGCCCATGCTGCGGTTGAACCACAACCGCCGCTGCCCTTCGGTGAGCCAGCGGCTGAGCCGGTCTCCCGCCAGTGCCCAGGCGCCCACGCAGGGCAGGTTCACGGCGCTGAACAGCAGGCACAGCAGCACCACACCGGCCACGCCTGCGCCCGTCGGCACGTAGGCGCTGAAGAAGCCCAGCACCATCACCCAGACCTTGGGGTTGACCCACTGGAACGCGGCCGCACCCCAGAAGCCGAGCGGTCGCGGGGCCTTGCCGGATTCGCTTGCAGCAGCCACCGCCCCGCTGTGGCTGGTGGCCACCCGCCACGCCAGATAAAGCAGGTAGGCCGAGCCCAGCCATTTCATGGCTTCGTGCCACTGCGGGTGCGCCACCATCCATTGCTTCAGGCCCGCGCTGGCCAGCAGCAGAATGACCAGAAGCCCCACGGACACGCCCAGCAGGTGCGGCAGCGTGCGCCGGAAGCCAAAGTTCACCCCAGAGGCCAGCAGCATGGTGTTATTGGGTCCCGGCGTGATGGAGGTGGCCAAGGCAAACAGCGCGGTGGCGGTGAGGGCGGACAGGGTGAGGTCGAACATGGTGTGGCTGCTGTGTGGAAGGCGCCAGTGGGAGGAGCGCCAGTATCCGGCAGCACATTAGTACAATCAAAAAATTGTCCTATATACAAGCCGCCTCCCACCTTAAAGGCCCACCATGCCCGCCGCCCCCCACCGCCACACGGTCCTGCTGGATGAATTGGTGCAGGCCATACGCGCGGGCCGTTACGCCGCCGGGGCCCGCCTGCCCACGCACCGGGCCTTTGCGCGCCAGCATGGCGTGGCGCTGGCCACCGCCAGCAAGGTGTACCGCGAGTTGGAACGCCGCGGCTTGGTGGTGGGCGAAACCGGACGCGGCACTTTCGTGCGCGAATGGCAGGCCGATGCCGAGCGCCACGCCCTGACCGAGCGCCGGCTTGAAGCTGCCATGCCGCGCCCAGCGCCTATCGACCTGGCCTTCAACTACCCCGACACGCCCAACGCAGGTGCCTTGCTAGATGCCGCGCTGCAGGCCCTGCGCCAACTGGGCCAGATGCCCCGCCTCATGGAGCCGCAAGCCGTCGGCGGTGGCCTGCCCGAGCGGGTCGCCGTGGCGCGCCACCTGGCCGAGGCCGGCGTGGCCGTGCCACCCGAACAGGTGCTGCTGGTGGGTGGCGCCCAGCAGGGCTTGGCATGCGCCGTCATGGCGCTCCTGCAGCCCGGCGATGTGGTGGTGGTGGACGAGCTCACCTACCCCGGCTTCACCAGCCTGGCGCAGACCCAGGCGCTGGAACTGCAGCCGCTGCGCTGGACCGATGCTGGCCCCGACCTCGACCACTTGGCGCGCGTGTTGCAGCAGCGCCCAGTGAAGCTGGTGTTCACCATGCCCACGTTGCACAACCCCACCGGCTGGGTCATGGACTTGGCCAGCCGCGAGCGTCTCGTGACACTGGCGCGTGCCCACAAGGTGTGGTTGCTGGAGGATGCATCCTATGCTTTTCTGGCCAGCGCCGCGCCGCCGCCGCTGGCCGCGCTGGCGCCCGAGCGCACCGTGTATGTGTCCGGCCTGAGCAAGAGCGTGGGCGGTGGCGTGCGGCTGGGCTATATGGCCTTGCCGGCGCAGTTGGTGGCACGCTGTGAACGCACGCTGCGCGCCATTGCCTGGAGCCAGCCTACGCTCATGTCGGCCCTTGGGGCGCACTGGCTCGATACCGGCTGCGTGCGCCGACTGGAACAGGACAAGCGCAGCGCCGCCCGCGCCAAGCAGCAATTGGCGTTGCGCTGTCTGGCGGGGTTTAAACTGCAGTCGCATCCCGATTCGTTTTTCGTGTGGGTGCGCCTGCCCGAAGCGGTGCGCGCCGAGCCGCTCACCATGCGGCTGGCTGAGCTGGGCATTGCGGTCACGCCGTCGTCAGCGTTTGCGGTGGCGGTCAGCTATCCGCACGCCATTCGGCTGAACCTAGGTGCCGCCAGCTTGGAGGTGTTGGCGTGCGCCCTGCCGGTGGTGCGCGACACCATAGAAGCCATGGAGCTGGCCTGAAAACAGGCCCTGTGGCTGCACGTACTAGAGGGCCAGCACGGTGCGGCGGAACAGCGCGCTCAGCTCAACCCCCTCGTCGGTGGCGCGGCGCTGCAGCTCGATGCCGCCATCGGTGGCCGCGAGTTGGCGCAGCAGCAGCCATTCGATCGCGTTGTGCAGCAGGCGCTCGGCGTCCACGGCCTGGCCGCTGTCGCGCGTGCGCACCCGCAACAGCGCGCAAGCCTGAACCGGGTCGCGCTCTAGGCACAGCTCGAGGTGCTCACCAAAGCGCTGCGCCCAGTCCACCATCGCGTGGCACAGGCTGTAGCCCAGCGTCGGGTCGATCAACAGCTCCACCGGCTGCAGCTGCCGCTGCAGCGTCAGCCCTTGGGCCACCCATTCGTCGCGCCGGTCGTGCAGCGCGGCCTCGATCACTTGCGCCAGATCGATTTTTTCGTGGGTCTGCCGCGCCTGCCCGCTTTGCAGGCGCAGAATCTGTTGCGCCTGCTTGGCGCATTGCTGCAGCCGCAGGGCCGGGGTGGCCAGCACGCGCATTTCGGCGGCACTCAGGCGCTCGCGCTGGCGCAGCAGCTCGAGCCCGCGCAGCACCCGATCCGCCGCTTCGGCGGCTTGGGTGCTTAGGGCCGCGCTGAGCTCGGGCCAGTGCTCGGCCATGCGCCACGCCGGGTCGGGGGTGGCGGGCGCAGCGGGCGGCGGCGGCTCGCTGGCGCCCGGGCTTCGGTTGGTGGGCGCTGCGTCTGAATCGGTTGAGGTCATGGGGACGCACTTCGGGGGCGGTTAGGCTGGTGCAAGCTGGTGCAACTTTGGGGTGTGGCGCGCAGGGCCCAGCGCACCCTTGCGGCAGAGTTTGCCACAATACGCCCATGAGCCTGCCCCCCGCCCCCTACCCCCTGTCGCGGCCGCGCCGCCTGCGCCGCGACGCTTTCAGCCGCGACTTGGTGCGCGAACACCGCCTGACGGCGCACGACCTGATCTACCCCGTGTTTCTGCTTGACGGCAGCAACCGCTGCGAGCCGGTGGCCTCGATGCCCGGCGTGGAGCGGCTGAGCCTCGATCGGCTGCTGCCGGTGGCCGAAGAATGCGTCGCGCTGGGCATCCCGGCGCTGGCGCTGTTTCCGGTCATCGACTCGGCGCTCAAAACCCCGGACGGGCGCGAAGCCTGCAACCCCGACGGGCTGGTGCCGCGCGCGGTGGCGGCGCTCAAAGCGCGCTTTCCGGCGCTGGGCCTGCTCACCGACGTGGCGCTCGACCCCTACACCAGCCACGGCCAAGACGGCTTGCAGGACGACAGCGGCTACATCGTCAACGACGCCACGGTGCAGGTGCTGGTGCAGCAGGCGCTGTGCCAAGCGGCGGCCGGGGTCGATATCGTGGCCCCGAGTGACATGATGGACGGGCGCATCGGCGCCATCCGGCAGGCGCTGGAGGCGCAAGGGCACGTGCACACGCGCATCATGGCCTACAGCGCCAAGTACGCCAGCGCTTTTTATGGCCCCTTTCGCGACGCCGTGGGCAGCGCCGCCAACCTCGGGCGCGCCGACAAAAAGGTCTATCAGATGGACCCCGGTAACAGCGACGAGGCGCTGCGCGAAGTGGCGCTCGACTTGGCCGAAGGGGCCGATATGGTGATGGTCAAACCCGGTATGCCCTACCTCGACATCGTGCGCCGGGTGAAAGACGAGTTCCGCGTCCCGACCTTCGCCTACCAAGTGAGCGGCGAGTACGCCATGCTCAAGGCGGCGGCGCAAAACGGCTGGCTGGCGCACGACGCCGTGATGCTCGAGAGCCTGCTGGCCTTCAAGCGCGCCGGCGCCGATGGCGTGCTGAGTTACTTTGCGCGCGAGGCGGCGCGGCTGCTGCAGCGACAATAACGCCATGCAACACCTCTTACCCCGCCAAGCTTGGGAATGGCTGCAAGCGCGCCGCAGCGCCGATTTGCCGCCGCTGTTCGTCGATGTGCGCATGGAGGTCGAGTCGCTCTACGTCGGGCGCCCGCCCGGGGTGGTGCAGGTGCCGTGGTACGAGTACCCCGACCTGCGGCCCGACGCGCAGCGCTTCGTGCAGCAGGTGGAGCGCGAAGCCGGCAGCAAAGAGCGCCCGCTGTTGCTGATCTGCCGCAGCGGCAAGCGCACGCTCGACGCCGGGGCGGCGCTGGAGGCGGCCGGCTTTGGCGAGGTGGCGCACGTGCTGCACGGCTTCGAGGGCGACCTCGACGCCCACTTTCACCGCTCCACGCGCAACGGCTGGCGCTTCGACGGCCTGCCGTGGGAGCAGATGTGACAGCGTTGACTGCGCTCCGTGGCTGAAGCGGCGCTGGCACCCTTGGGGGCGCTGCAGCCAGAGCCCGGCCTTGGCTGGGCGCCAGCGGCACCAGAGCTGGACGCGCTGGCGGCTGCCGCTGCCGTTTTTGCACCTTCGTCCCCATCTGCCACGGCAAGCCGCTGCCTGCAGGTGCTGCAGGAAGTCTTTGGCTACCCCGCCTTCCGGGGCGCGCAGGCCGAGATCGTGGCGCATTTGAGCGACGGCGGCGACGCGCTGGTGCTCATGCCCACCGGCGGCGGCAAATCGCTGTGCTACCAGGTGCCGGCGATCGTGCGCCAACGCGCCGGGTTGGGGCTGACGGTGGTGGTCTCGCCGCTGATCGCGCTCATGCACGACCAAGTGGGCGCGCTGCTCGAGGCCGGGGTGGAGGCGGCCTACCTGAACTCCAGCCTGAGTGCGCAGCAAGCCAGCGAAGTCGAGCGGCGCATGCTGGGCGGCGAGCTCACGCTGCTCTACGCCGCCCCCGAGCGCTTGGCCACGGCGCGCTGCATGGCGCAGCTGCAGGCGCTGTACGAGCGCGGCGCATTGAGCCTGTTTGCCATCGACGAGGCGCACTGCGTGAGCCAATGGGGGCACGATTTCCGGCCCGACTACCGCGGGCTGGCGGCGCTGCACGAGCGCTTTCCCGGCGTGCCGCGCATCGCCCTCACCGCCACTGCCGACGCGCTCACGCGCGCCGACATTGTCGAGCAGCTGCGCCTACAGCAGGCGCGCGCCTTCGTGAGCAGCTTCGACCGGCCCAACATCCGCTACCGCATCGTCGAGAAAAAAGACAGCCTGCAGCAGCTGCTGCGCTTCATCGAGCGCGAGCACAGCAGCGTGGTCAATGGCCAGCGCCAGCACGACGCGGGCGTGGTTTATTGCCAGTCGCGGCGCAAGGTCGAAGACGTGGCGGCGCAGCTGGCGGCGCACGGTCTGCAGGCGCTGCCCTACCACGCCGGGCTCGAGGCGGCCCTGCGCCAGCGGCACCAAGACCGCTTTTTGCGCGAAGACGGGCTGATCATGGTCGCCACCATCGCCTTTGGCATGGGCATCGACAAGCCCGACGTGCGCTTCGTCGCCCACCTCGATTTGCCCAAAAACATCGAGGGCTACTACCAAGAGACCGGCCGTGCCGGCCGCGACGGTGTGGCCGCCAACGCCTGGATGGCCTACGGGTTGCAAGACGTGATCCAGCAGCGCAGCCTGATCGACGCCAGCCCGGCCGCCGACGAGTTCAAGCAGGTCATGCGCGGTAAGCTCGACGCCTTGCTGGCCTTGGCCGAGGCCAGCGACTGCCGCCGCGTGCGCCTGCTGGGCTATTTTGGCCAAAGCGCGCAGCCCTGCCACAACTGCGACAACTGCCTCGCGCCGCCCCAGACCTGGGACGCCAGCGAGGCGGCGCGCAAGCTGCTCTCGTGCATCTTCAGGGTGCAGCAGGCCAGCGGCGGCGCTTTCGGGGCCGGGCACCTGATCGACATCCTGCGCGGCAAGCTCACCGAGAAAGTGCAGCAGCACGGGCACCAGCGCCTGAGCACCTTTGGCATCGGGGCCGATCTGGGCGAGAGCGAATGGCGCAGCCTGCTGCGCCAGCTGATCGCGCGCGCGGCGGTGTGGGTCGATGGCGCGCACTTCAACACCTTGCGCTTGGGCGAGGGCGCGCGCGCCGTGCTCAAAGGCGAGCAGAGCGTGAGCCTCAAGCTGCAAAGCCACACCCGCACCGCCCCAGCCAGCACGGCGCGCGCGCGCAGCGCCGCCCACACGCTGCCGCTGGCGGCGCGCGAAACGCTGGCCGCGCTCAAAGCCTGGCGCGCCGAAGTGGCGCGCGAGCACAACCTGCCGGCCTACGTGATCTTCCACGACGCCACGCTCGAGGCGCTGGCGCAGCGCCTGCCGCGCACCTTGGCCGACCTGCAAGGCATCCCCGGCCTAGGGCAGAAAAAACTGCAAGCCTACGGCGAGGAAGTGCTGCGCGTGCTGGAGCGCCGGCTTTGATATACCAGACGGTCACCCCCGGTTCGTAATAAAATCTTAACAATCTCTTGCGTTTTTCATGAAGTTGATCTCCAGCTTACAGGCCGCCGTTTAGGCGCACTCCCGCAAAGCCCAAAAACCGATTCGGAAAGCCCCTCGCTCAGGGTTTTTCCACATCCGTTTTTAGACTATGGAGTGGATTGCATGAACGCACCTGCGCAGCTGGGCTTGGCCCTGAACGCACCCGATTGGGTGCTGCACACCCGCCTGCAGGCTTGGGTGGCCGAAATCGCCGCCCTGTGCCAGCCCGAGCGCATCGAGTGGTGCGATGGCTCCGAGGCCGAATACGACCGCTTGTGCCAGCAGATGGTCGCTGCCGGCACCCTCGAGCGCCTGAATCCTGCCAAGCGTCCCAACTCCTACCTCGCCCGCACCGACCCGTCCGACGTGGCGCGGGTCGAAGACCGCACCTACATCTGTTCCGAACGGCCCGAAGACGCCGGCCCGACCAACAACTGGATGGCCCCGGCGCAGATGCGCGCCACCCTGCAACCGCTCTTTAGCGGCTGCATGCGCGGGCGCACGCTGTACGTGATCGCTTTTTCCATGGGGCCGCTGGGCTCGCCGATCTCGCACATCGGCGTCGAGCTTTCCGACAGCCCCTACGTGGTCGTCAACATGCGCCACATGACGCGCATGGGCCGCGCGGTGTACCAGGTGCTGGGCCGCGACGGTGAGTTCGTGCCCTGCGTGCACACCGTGGGCGCGCCGCTGCAGTCGGGGCAGGCCGATGCGGTCTGGCCCTGCAACCCGGCCACCAAGTACATCGTGCACTACCCCGAGACGCGCGAAATCTGGTCTTATGGCTCCGGCTACGGCGGCAACGCGCTGCTGGGCAAAAAGTGCCTGGCGCTGCGCATCGCCTCGACCATGGGGCGCGCTGCCGCTCAAAGCAGCGGCAGCAACCCCGGCTGGCTGGCCGAGCACATGCTGATTTTGGGCGTGACCAACCCGCAAGGCAAAAAGTACCACGTCGCCGCCGCCTTCCCCAGCGCCTGCGGCAAGACCAACTTCGCCATGCTGATCCCGCCCAAGGGCTTCGAGGGCTGGCAGGTGAGCACCGTGGGCGACGACATCGCCTGGATCAAGCCCGGCGCCGACGGGCGGCTGTACGCCATCAACCCCGAGGCCGGCTACTTTGGCGTTGCCCCCGGCACCAACACGCTCACCAACCCCAACTGCATGCGCAGCCTCGAGCGCGACGTGATTTTCACCAACGTCGCGCGCACCGACGACGGCGACGTCTGGTGGGAGGGCATGGGCCCGGCCCCGGCGCACGCCATCGACTGGCAGGGCCGCGACTGGACGCCACAAGGGGCCCAGGCCAGCGGCGCCAAGGCGGCGCACCCCAATGCGCGCTTCACCGTGTCGGCCACCAACAACCCGGCGCTCGACGCCGCTTGGGACGACCCGGCCGGGGTGCCGATCGACGCCTTCATCTTTGGCGGCCGGCGCAGCGACACGGTGCCGCTGGTGACGCAGGCGCGCGACTGGAACGAGGGCGTGTACATGGCCGCCACCATGGGCTCCGAGACCACCGCCGCCGCCTTTGGCGCCCAGGGCGTGGTGCGGCGCGACCCCTTTGCCATGCTGCCCTTTTGCGGCTACCACATGGGCGACTACTTCCGGCACTGGATCGATCTGGGGGCCAAGCTGAGTGCCAGCGGCGCCAAGCTGCCGGCGATTTTCTGTGTCAACTGGTTTCGCAAAGGCGCCGACGGCAAGTTCGTCTGGCCCGGCTTTGGCGACAACATGCGCGTGCTGCACTGGATGCTGCAACGCCTCGAAGGCCAGGCGCAAGGGCAGGAGCACGCCTTGGGCACCAGCCCGCGCTACAGCGACTTGAACTGGGACGGGCTGGCTTTCAGCGCGCAGCAGTACGAGGCCGTGAGCGCCGTCGATGCGCAGCAGTGGCGGCAAGAGCTGGCCAACCACGCCGAGCACTTCGACAAGCTGGCGCAGCGCCTGCCGCCCGAGTTGTGGGCGGTCAAGGAGCGGCTGGAGCAGCGCCTAGAGGCCGAGGCGCTGGCCTGATCGCTGCGTTCTGCACGGCCCGCGCCACCCGCTGCGGCTGCCTGCCGATGCGGTTGCCGCCCCTGCTGCGCTGCGGGCTGCATCCAGCTGGCGCCAGCCGCGCTGGTTGCCTCGGTGGCCCCGGTGGCCCTAGTCGCGGACCACATCGGCTTGCCGCATGAAAATCCAGCTGCTGAGCGATCTGCACCTCGAAGTCCAGCCCGGCTGGCAAGCTCGCCCAGTCCGCGGTGCCGATGTGCTGGTGCTGGCTGGTGACATCGGCTCTTACCAAAGCGCTCCAGTTTCCCCCGCCACGCCTGCAGCCGCTGCTTCGGTGGCTGCAACCCACGCACCACCTCTGCCGCACGCGCTCCCTCCCCTGCCTCCGGCTCCGCCCCGGATGCGCGAACCCGACTGGGGGTTGCGCCGCTTCTCGCCCTTGCCACAATACGCCGGCTGGCCCACGCCGGTGCTGTTTTGCCCCGGCAACCACGAATACGATGGGCTCGATTTCGACGCCACCCACGCGGCGCTGCGCGCCTGCTGCGAGCGCCTCGGCATCGTCTGGCTGGAGCGCGAGCAGTGGCTGTACCAAGGGGTGCGCTTTGTCGGCACCACCTTGTGGAGCGACTTTGACGCGCTGGCCGAGCTGCCCCCCAGCGGCCGCGGCCTGCCCGCCGATCCGCTGGCGCGGCGGCTCAAACTGCGCGAACGCGCCTACCGCGCCGCCAACCACTACCTGCGCAAAATGCACACCCGGCGCCACGGTCAGGGCTTTGACGCCGCCGCCATGCGCGAGCAGGCACTGCGCTGCCAAGACTGGTTGCGCGCCGCCCTGGCGCAGCCGCACGCCGGGCCGACGGTGGTGGTGACGCACTTTGCCCCCAGCCTGCGCAGCCACGACCCGCGCTATGGCATCAACCCCGGCACCGCCGGGTTTTGCAACGCCCTCGACGAGCTGCTGCCACAAGCCGACCTGTGGTTGCACGGGCACCTGCACTGCGCCCAGGACTACCGGGTGGGGCGCTGCCGGGTGGTGGCCAACCCGCTGGGCTACGCCGAGAAAAACGAACAAGCCCGGTTTTTGCCCGAGCAGCTGATCGAGTGCCCGGCCCCGCATCCTGATTCCAGCTAGGTTTGGCGCCTGCCGGCGCCCGGTTTGCAACTGCCTGTTGGGTGGCCGAGCGTGGGAATGGGGCAAAATGGACCGGTCGAAGGGTCAACGGGTCCGGAGCGGCCCACGAAAGGAGCCTGAATGCGTGTCGTGGTCCTTGGGGCGGGCATCATCGGTACCTGCAGCGCCTGGCATTTGTTGCAAGCTGGGCACGAGGTCACGCTGGTGGACCGGCAAAGCGATGCCGCGCTGGAAACCAGCTTTGCCAACGCCGCCCAAATCTCGGTCGGCTACAGCGTGCCCTGGGCCCACCCCGACACCCCTTTGAAGGCGCTGGGCTGGATGCTGCAGCACCAGGCGCCACTGCTGCTGCGACCGCAGTGGGATCGGGCCCAGTGGTCGTGGCTGTTGCGCTTTTTGCGCCAGTGCACGCACGGCGCCTTTGCCCACAACCTGCGGCTACTGGTGGCGCTGGCGCGCTACAGCCAGCAGGCGCTGCAAGACATTTGCGCGCACACTGGCATCGAGTACGCGCGCAGCCAGCGCGGCATTGCGCTGTATTGCACCGATGCCGCCAGCCTGCGGGGCGCCGAGCGGGTGAGCGCCATGGTGCGTGCGCTCGGGGTGCCGCGGCACGCGCTCGACCGCGACGAGCTGTTGCAACTCGAGCCGGCGCTGCAGCCCTTTGCCGAGCGCCTGGTGGGTGGTTGCTACACACCGACCGACGAACACGGCGATGCCCGGGTGTTCACCCAAGCGCTGGCGGCGCGCTGCCAGAGTGCGGGCGCGCAACTGCTGTACGAGCAGCACATCGAACAGCTGGCGCTCGAAGGCGGCGTGCTCAAACGCGCGGTGCTCAAGCACCAGCACACGGGGGTGACCCGGGTGTTGCAGGCCGACGCCTTCGTGTTGGCTTGTGGCAGCGATTCGGTGGCGCTGGCGCAGCCGCTCGGTTTGAAGTTGCCGGTCTATCCGTGCAAAGGTTACAGCGCCACGCTGGCGTTGCTGCAGCCCGAGCGTGCGCCCGCCCTCAGCCTGATCGACGACGAATGCAAAATCGCCGTCTCGCGCCTCGGCGACCAACTGCGGGTGGCGGGCACGCTCGAGCTCGCGGGCATGGACCGCGCGCTCGATACGCCGCTGGCCCGGGCCCGCTGCGCCCGCCTGCTGCAGCGCGTCGAAACGGTGTTTCCGGGGGTGGCCGACACGCGCTTGCCCGAGGCGGGTGGCCAGCCGCAGTTTTGGTGCGGCCTGCGCCCCACCACCCCCAGCAATGTGCCGCTGATCGGCCCCAGCCGCATCCCGGGGCTGTGGCTCAACGTGGGGCACGGCACCCTAGGCTGGACGCTCGGGCCCGGTTCGGGCCGCGCACTGGCGCAACGCATGAGCGGCCAAAGCCCGGAGCTGGATTTTTCGTTTTACGGGGCTTGATTGAAGCCGACCTATGGCGCACAATTCGTGGTTTTGCTGCATTGCCTAAATAAAAAGTTTCAAGGGGTATCAGGTTGGCCAAACGGTTGTTGATAGTGGATGACAGTCGCGTCTCGCGCATGATCATCAAAAGCAAGGTCGCATCTTTGGGCGTGGACTGGGAGTTGCAGGAGGCTGTGTCGGGCGACGCCGCGCTGGAGCAGGTGCAGCACTGGCGGCCCGATTTCGTCACCATGGACGTGAACATGCCCGGCCTGAATGGTTTTGATGCCGCGCAGCGTCTGCGCGCGCTCTTGCCCCGGGTCTGTGTGGTGCTGCTCACCGCCAACGTGCAGGAAAGCAGCCGCGAACGCGCCGGTCTGCTGGGCATGCATTTTGTACCCAAGCCGGTGACTGAAGCCGCGATCGAGCAGGTGGTGCGGCATTTTCAGGCGGCGGCATGAAGCTGGGCGAACTCGAACACGATGCCTTGGTCGAGGTCTTCAACCTCGGTGTCGGGCAAGCGGCCAGTGCCCTGAGCCAGTTGGCCGGCGAGCCGGTGCTGCTGACGGTGCCCAAAGTGGAGTTGCTGAGCAAGCAAGCGGTGCTGGATCAGTTCGGTGGTGCCATCGAGCAGCGCGTCAGTGCCGTGCGCCAATCTTTCGAGGGTGCTTTGTGCACCGAGGCCCTGCTCATTTTTCCAGCGGCGCAGAGCCTGCGCTTGGTGCAGATCATGGTCGGCGAAAACCTGCCGCTCGAAGATCTGGGCGAAATGGAGCAGGAGGCGCTGGCCGAAATCGGCAACATCTTGCTCAACTCGGTGCTGGCCACCGTCTCCAATCAGCTCGAGTTGGCGCTCGAGGGTTCCTTGCCCGAAGTCGAGCTCGGGGCGGTCTCGGAGGTGTTGCTGGCTGAGCACGACATTGGGCAGCCGCTGCTGAGCCTGCAGGTGCGCTTCGAAATCGCTTCCAAGCGCATCGAGGGTTATCTGGTGTTTGTGCTCGACGTCTGCTCGGCAGCGATGCTCAAGAGCAAATTGGCCGCGCTGATCGAGCGCTTGCAAAACGAAGCATGAGCCACCACACGGCGCCTTCTACTTTGGGCCTCGAGTGGGTCTTGGGCAACGTGCAGTTGGGTGTGCTGGTGCTCGACACCGCGCTGCAGGTGCGTTTTGCCAACCCTTGGCTGCTGCGTCGCGCGCGCCTGCCCGCGCAGGGGGTGCAAGGGCGGGCGCTGTACGAAATCTTTCCGGGCCTGCGTGGCGGCCAGTTCGAGGCGCGCTTGCGGCACTGCCTGGACACCGGTTTCCCGGCCCTGCTGTCCGAGACCCTGAACCCGGCCGAACTGCCCCTGTACGCCCCGACGGGCCCGGCGACGCCCGACAAGCGGCTCAAGCAATCGATCCAGATCATGCACATGCCCGCCGAGGTGGCGCAGGCCGTGGGCGAACGCCTGGTTTTGATCCAAGTCAGCGACGTGACGCCGGCGGTGGCGCGCGAGCGCCTGCTCAAGCAGCAGGCCGAGCGCATGCACGCCATGGCGCACCTCGACGCGCTCACCGACATCGGCAACCGGCGCCATTTCGACCTCATGTACGCCCGCGAGTGGCGCCAAGCCCTGCGCGCGCACAGACCGCTGGCGCTGGTGTTGTTCGACGTCGATCATTTCAAGCGCTACAACGACCACTACGGCCACGTGCAGGGCGATGCCTGCCTGAAGGCCGTGGCGGGTGTGATCGAGTCCTTGGCCAACCGCCCGCGCGACGTGGTGTGCCGCTATGGTGGCGAGGAAATCGCCATGTTGTTGCCCGAAACCGATTTGCGCGGGGCGCTGCAGCAGGCGCAACTGGTGCTCGACCGGGTGCGCGAGCGCGGCATGGAGCATGTGGGCGGCGAGCGCGGTGTGCTCACCCTGAGCGCCGGCGTGGCGTGCGAACTGCCCGAGCCCGGCTTGGCCGCCGACACCTTGTTGCTGATGGCCGACCGGGCGTTGTACCAAGCCAAAAGGCAGGGGCGCGACCGGGTTTCGACCTTGCAGCAAGCAGATACGCTTTAAGATCCAAGCCGCGCCGCTTGGGCGCTCGTTCACCGATGCAAGCACCTACTACCGATACCTTCCGCGCTGCGCTGGGGCGTTTTGCCACCGGCGTGACGATCGTCACCACCCGCTCCAGCGCCGGTCAGCCGCTGGGGCTGACAGTGAACTCGTTCAACTCGGTGTCGCTGCAGCCGCCGCTGGTGCTCTGGAGCTTGGGGCTGCGTTCTGGCGCCTTGCCAGTGTTTATGCAGGCAGCACACTACGCCATCCATGTGCTGAGCGCGCAGCAGCGCGATTTGGCGTTGCGTTTTGCGGCGCAGGGAGTGGACCGCTGGCAGGGGGTGGAGTTTGCTTCGGGTGTGGGTGGCGTGCCTTTGCTGCCCGGGGTGGTGGCCAGCTTTGAATGCCGCAGCCGCAGCCGCCACGAAGAGGGCGACCACGTGATTTTCGTGGGCGAAGTCGAGCGCTGCCAGCACCGCCTCGAGGCGCGCCCCCTGCTCTACCACGGCGGGCGGTTTTACACCGAGCACCCACTGTAGCGCGCTGCCCAAGGGAGCGGCGGCCATGGCCACGTCTTGGCGCTGGCAAGCAAAAAAAAGCCAGCTCGAGGCTGGCTGGGTGCTTGCGCTGCAGGGCGCTCTGGGTGGCGCCTTGGTGCGAACCGGTTGCTGCGCCGGAATGGAAGTCCGGGCTTCGAATTGTGATGGGTACGTCGCGTCTCTTCTGCCTTTGTTGCCCGCAGATTTGGTTTTTGCGTGCAACGAACCGGCTGATTCTATGCCTGTGCACCACGATTGTGCATAGGGATTTACCCGGTGCAGGAGCCCACATCCGGGTCGTCGTCGTCGCGCAGCGCAAACTCGCCCCGCAACCAGGCTTGACGGATCGCCTCGGCCTCGGCCCAGCGCCGCTGCGGCACCATGACGCGCGCCGGAATCGCCTGCGCCAGCAGGGAGTAGGTCTGCGCCATCTGGTCGTCGGCCACCACGGTAGGCACACCGCAGGCTTGCAGCCGGCCTTGCAGCAGCCACGCCTCGGTGGCCACGGCAAAGGTGGTGAGGGTTTGCCAGTCGCCTTGTTCGGGGTCGTAGGGGCTGTTGTCGGGCATGGGGCGCTGCTGGGGTTAGGGTGGATTGTGCGCTAGCATGGCGGGCATGATATCTGCCCCCCCAAGCGATGCCTTCGACTACCTGATCGTGGGCGGCGGCTCGGCCGGCTGCGTGCTGGCCGCGCGCCTGAGCGAAGACCCGGGAGTGACGGTGGCGCTGCTGGAGGCCGGCGGCGAGGGCCGCGACCTGGCCATCCGCCTGCCCGCCGGGGTGGTGGCGCTGCTGCCTGCACGCCCCTGCAAATACAACAACTGGGCTTTCGAGACTGTGCCCCAGCCGGGCTTGCTCGGGCGCTGCGGCTACCAGCCGCGCGGCAAGGCGCTCGGCGGCTCGTCGGCCATCAACGCCATGCTTTACGCACGCGGTCACCGCAGCGATTACGACGACTGGGCCGCAGCCGGGGCAGCGGGTTGGTCGCATGCCGAGGTGCTGCCGTTTTTTATGCGCAGCGAGCACAACCAGCGCGGCCCCAACGGCTGGCGCGGCGTCGGCGGACCGCTGCATGTGGCCGATCAGGTCAGCCCACGGCCGATCACGCACGCATTTGTCGAGGCCTGCGCGCAGCACGGCATTGCGCCCAACCCGGACTACAACGGCGAGCGGCAGGATGGGGCTTTCTTGTTTCAGGTCACGCAGTTTCACGACGCGGTCCGGCGCGGCCAGCGCTGCTCGGCGGCGGCGGCCTTTGTGCACCCGGTGCTGCAGCGCCCCAACCTGACGCTGCTCACCCGCACCCACGCCACCCGCGTGCTGTTCGAGGGCCGGCGCGCCGTGGGGGTGCAGGCGCGCCAGCGCGGCCGCAGTCTGAGCCTGCGCGCGCGGCGCGAGGTGGTGTTGTGTGCCGGCGCGTTGCAAACGCCGCAGTTGCTGCTGCTCTCGGGCGTTGGGCCGGCGGAGGAATTGCAGCGGCACGGCATCCCGCTGCTGCACCGCCTGCCCGGGGTCGGGCAGAACCTGCAAGACCACCTAGACCTGACGCTCTCGTACCGCAGCGACCGCACCGATCTGTTTGGCATCGGCCTAGGGGCCGCATGGCAGCACTGGCAGGCATGGCGGCAGTGGCGCCGCGACGGCAGCGGGCCGTTGAGTTCGCCCAGCGCCGAGGGCGGCGCCTTCTGGCGCTCGCAGCCCGAGCTGGACCGCCCCGATCTGCAGCTGCACTTTTGCGTCGGCATCGTGGACGATCACGCGCGCAAGCTGCACTGGGGCTACGGCTTTAGCTGCCACGTTTGCGTGCTGCGGCCCCATTCGCGCGGTCGGGTGGGCCTGCACAGCGCCGACCCGCTGGCCGCGCCACTGATCGACCCGGCCTACCTGTCCGATGCGCGCGACCTGCAACTGCTGGTGCAAGGCGCGCAACAGATGCGCGAGATTTTGCTGCGCAGCCCCTTGCAGCCGTGGCGCGGTACGCCGCTGTTTGACGAGCAGTTGCAGGGCCAAGCGGCGTGGGAGCAGCTGGTGCGCAGCCGCGCTGATACCATCTACCACCCGGTGGGCACCTGCCGCATGGGGGCCGACGAGGGTGCGGTGGTGGATGCGCAGCTGCGCGTGCACGGCCTTGCGGGGCTGCGCGTGGCCGATGCCTCGATCATGCCCACGCTCATCGGCGGCAACACCAACGCGCCCTCGATCATGATCGGCGAGCGCGCGGCGGCGTGGCTGCGGGCTGAACGCGGAGCCTGAGAGGCTGGGAGGCAATCGTTCATGCCCGCCTTGACGCCCCAAAACACCGCCTGCGGCGTTGCAAATGCGCGCCGTAGCTCGGGCTACGGCTGTGCTTTGCGCCTTGCTGGCGGCGCTTTGGAGCGCCCTTTCGAGCACGCCCAATTGCCTCCCAGCCTCTGAGTGCATTCGCGGCCGCTGGCATCGGCGCAAGTCAAAGAGATGGGTACCCGGCCACCGACAAAATGCGCAAAATGCGCGCACGCAATCAAATTTATTTGATGTAGCGCAAACAGGCCCCTTGCGCCTTTGGCTAGCATACGCTCCCTGAGCCCGCTCATGGGGGTTCGGATTCGACCCATGGAGAGACTTCGATGACCGCCCCTACCCGCCGCCGCATCTGGGCCCAACTGTTGCTCACCATCGCCGTGGCCTTGATGCTGGTCTGGACGGCGGTGATCGTCTGGCAGGGCCATGTGGCGCGCCAAGCGGCGATCGAGCAGGCGCGGGTGTTCACCGCCAGCCTGCACGACGCCACCATGGCCGGCCTGACCAGCATGATGATGACTGGCACCATCGACCAGCGCCATCTGTTCCTCGAGCAGCTCAACGCGCTCGGCAGCATCGAGGACGTGCGGGTGGTGCGCGGCCCCGGCGTGGCGGCGACTTTCGGCCCCGGCACCGACGCCGACCTGCGCCCCGACGCCGCCGAGCAGTGGGTGATCGAGACCGGGCAGGAGTACGCCGAGGTGCTGCAAGACGAACGCGGCGAATTTCTGCGCGTGATCCGGCCCACGCTCAACTCCACCAACTACTTGGGCAAAAACTGCATGACCTGCCACGCCGTGCCCGAAAACGCGGTGCTGGGCACGGTGAGCATGCGCGTGCCGCTGGCCGAAGTGAACCAGCAAATGGACACCCAGCGCTGGCAATCGATCCTGCTGGCGCTACTGACCAGCATCCCGGTGCTGCTGCTGATCTACCCGTTTATCAACCACGTGGTGACCAAGCCGCTGCGCCGCTCGGTCGCTTTGGCGCAAGACATCGCTGGCGGCGATCTGTCGCAAGAGGTGGTGGTGGACTCGCGCAACGAAATCGGCCTGCTGCAGACGGGTTTGCGCGACATGACGCTGAGCCTGCGCAAGCTGGTCGGGCGCGTGCAAGCGGGCACCGATTCGATCCTCGCGGCTTCCGGCGACATCGCCAGCGGCAACAACGACCTGTCGCAGCGCACCGCCTTGCAGGCCGACTCGACCGAGCAGATCGTGGGCGCGCTGGAGCAGCTAGCCGAGGTGGTGGGGCAAAACGCGGCGCACGCGCGCTCGGCCGATGCGCTGGCGCAGTCGGCCTCGGCGGTGGTCGGGCGCGGCGGCGAGTCGGTGCGGCAGGTGGTGCAGACCATGGAGGCGATCGAGGCCTCTTCGCGCAAGGTCGCCGACATCATCGCCGTGATCGACACCATTGCCTTTCAAACCAACATCTTGGCGCTCAACGCCGCAGTCGAGGCGGCGCGTGCGGGCGAACAGGGGCGTGGCTTTGCGGTGGTGGCCGCTGAGGTGCGCGCGCTGGCGCAGCGTTCGGCGCAGGCGGCGCGCGAGATCAAGGCGCTGATCGACGCCTCGGTGCAGCAAACGTCGGCCGGCACCGCGCAGGTGCACCGCGCCGGGCAGGACATGGCCGAGGTGGTGCGCTCGATCCAGGCGGTGACGCAGCTGATCAGCGACATGGCCTCTGCCGGCGCGCAGCAGGCGCAGCGCATCGAGGGCGTCAAGCGCTCGGTGTCCGACATCAGCGACGTGACGCAGCAAAACGCGGCGCTGGTCGAGCAGGCGGCGGCGGCGGCCAGTGCGCTGCGGGAGCAAGCGGCAGAACTCGATCAGCTGGTGGCCACTTTCAAGCGCTGACAGGGGGGCTTCGGCGCAGCTTAGCCGTTGCTCAGCCGCGCCAGAAAAACAACGCGCTCATCACCAGCCCGGTGCACACCACCACCGCGCGCACGGTGCGCATAGACAAGCGCCGGGCGTGGCGCGCCCCGACATAGCCGCCCAGGGTGGCGGTGGCCATCATCAGCAGCGCCGGGCCCCAAGCGATCACGCCGGCCAGCACGAAGGTGAACACCGACAGCAGCGACAGCACCAGCGAGTTGAGGTTTTTCAGCGCGTTGGCGGTGTGCAAGTTTTTTTCGCCGCTGGCGCTGTAGAGCGCCATCAGCAAGATGCCCAGCCCGCCGTTGAAATAGCCGCCATAGGTGGCCACCGCCAGCAGGCCGGGGTTGCGCCAGCGCGGCGCGGCGCTGGCCGACGCCGCCACCAGGTGGCGCGCCAACCAGGGGCCAAGCAGAAACAACGCGGTGGCAAAGAGCAGCAACCACGGGATCAGGCCGCGAAACACCTCGGCCGGGGTGACCAGCAGCAGCAGCGCGCCCAACACGCCGCCAGCGGCCGAGAGCAGGGTTTCGCGCAGCAGCCGCCGGCGCGGCAGTTGCGCCAGTTCGGCCCTAAAGCCCAGCGTGCTGCCCAAATAGCCGGGGCTCACCGCCAAGGCGCTGGTGGCGTTGGCCACGATCGGCGGCAGCCCGGCCACCAGCAGCGCCGGCAGGGTCAAAAAACTGCCGCCGCCGGCGATGGCGTTGAGCGCGCCAGCGGCAAAGCCGGCGCCGGCGAGCAACAGGGCGATGCTGAGGGTGTCCACGGTTGCGCAGGGGCCAATCAGAGCGCGAGCCGGGCGCCGGTTTGCACCAGGCGATCGTATTCGGCCACCGGCAGCGGCCGGCTGAACAGGTAGCCCTGCAACTGGTCGCAACCCAGGTCGCGCAGGTATTCCATCTGCGCGCGCGTCTCCACCCCTTCGGCGACGATCTCATGGCGCAACTGCCGCCCCATGGTGATGATGGCTTGGGCGATTGCACAGTCGTTGGCTTGCAGCGGCACGCCGGTGACAAAGGCGCGGTCGATCTTGAGCGTGCTGATGGGCAGGCGTTTGAGGTAAGACAGGCTGGAGTAGCCGGTGCCAAAATCATCCAGCGCCAAGCCCAAGCCCATGGCCGCCAATTCGTTCATGATGCGCAGCATTTCATCCGGGTTGCGCGCCATCAGGCTTTCGGTGAGTTCGAGTTTGAGTTGTTGCGGCGCCACCCGATGCTGCTGCAGCAAATGCTCGATGCGCCGGGGCAGGTGGCGGTCGATCTGACGCACCGACAAGTTCACTGCGAGCGGCGGCATCTGCAGGCCGGCAGCGCGCCAGCGTGCGATCTGGCTGCAGGCTTCGTTGAGCACCCATTCGCCGAGTTCCAGGATCAGGTTGGTCTCTTCGGCCAAGGCGACGAAATGCGCCGGCGTGAGCAGGCCGTGGCGCGGGTGTTGCCAGCGCAACAGGGCTTCGGAGCCGACGATGAGGCCGTTGCGCAAACTCACCTTGGGTTGGTGGTGCAGCAGCAATTCGCCGTGCGCGATGGCGCGACGCAGATCGCTTTCGAGCTCGAAGCGTTCGGTCGCCTTGTGCGTCATTTCCGCGCTGAAAAACTGCACTGCACCCTCGTGACCCGTGGCGGCGCGTTGGCAGGCGCTTTGGGCGTTGCGCAGCAAGGTGGGGGCATCTTGGCCGTTGTCGGGGTAGAGCGCGATGCCGACGCAGGCCGACAGCTGCACCGGGTGGCCTTGGAGGGTGATCGGCGCGCTCAACAGGGCCAGAATCTTGTGCGCGACCAGGGCCGCGTGGTCGGGTTGCTGCACGCCCAGCAGCACCAGCGCCAGTTTGTCGTGCCCAAACCGGGCCAGCAGGTCTTGCTCGCGCAGGCCGGTATGCACCCGCTGCACGAGCTGTTGCAGGCCGTCGTCGCCGCTGTCGTGGCCCAAAGTGTCATAGACCCATTCGAGGCGCTGCAACTGCAGCACCAGAACCGCCGTGTGCCAGCCGCCGCGCTTGGCTTGGGCCAGCGCCGGGGTCAGCAACTGCACCAGCAGCAGCCGGTTGGGCAGGCGGGTGACGGGGTCCAGGTGGGCAGAATCGAAGGCCGCAGGCACGCCCGGCGGCTGCTGCTGCTCCAGGGTGGGCGTGAACAGCAACAGGGCGTGGTGCGAGTGGCCCTGATCGTCGCGCACCGGCAGGATGCGCACCGTTTGCGCCAGCGTTTGGCCATCCGGGCAGCGCAGCGCAAGTCGGCCGCGCCAATGTCTGTGGGTATGCAGGGTCTCGAGCAGCTGGCTGCGCACGGCTTCGCTGCCCGCTGCGCACAGCCAGTCGAGGCGGTGGCCGAGCGCTTGGCGCTGCGGGTGGCCGGTGAGCGCGACAAAAGCGTTGTTGAGCCAGACGATGTGGCCCTTGGGGTCGGTCAGCAGCGCAGGCAGGTTGCTGTTTTCGACCAAATGGCGGTACAGGGGTTGGCGCTCGGCGAGCGTCAACTCCAGGTTCAGGGGCTCGAAGCGGGCGCACAGGGCGCTGGGGCTGCCCTGCGGGTCGCATTCGAGCTGCAGTTGCAGGCGCGCCTTGGCGGGTTGTCCCTCGAGGGTGCGGCAGAAAACGATCAGGCTGGCGGCTGCGTCGCCGGGATTGCCCTCGCCGGCGGCGCCCAGATCGAGCCAGTCTTCGTCCTCGCTGTGCAGGCTCAGAAACAGCAGATGCTGCCCGATCGCTTGCTGCGCCGCGAAACCGAAGAACGCTTGTGCCGACGCCGGCCACTCGGTGATGAAGCCGGCCAGATCGAGCCGGACGCAGGCCCGACGATCCGGCTCTGGCGCAGCGGTTTCAGGTGCGCGATCCATGCCCGCTTGCGGCGCCTTTGAGCTCGAAAGTCCACTGGCAGGCTTGGGCCAGCAGCGCGTTGGCCTGGGCAATCGCCACGCCCAGCGCCGCCAAGTCCTGCACGGTGGCGGCAGGCTGGCGCTGCTCGATCGCGTACCAGAGCTTGAGCAGGGCGCCGATCTGGCCTTGGCCTTCAAGCAAGCCCAAGCGCAGGTTGTCGCTCAAGCGCAGCGGTTGCAAGATTTCGGGCAGCGGCTGGCCCAGCAGCGCATCGAGCATCGACAACACGCCGGCCATGAAGGCTTCGTCTTGGCCTAGGCGATCCTGCCCGGCCGCTTGGGCCAGCAATTCGAGTCCGCGCGCGCGCAAGCAGACGTGGGCCAGCAGCATGGCGCTGCGCGGGTCGTCGTCGCGGGCGGCAAAGAGCAGCAGATTGACCCAGCGTTTGAGCGCCTGTCGGCCCAGCAGCAAAATGGCTTGGCCGAAGCTGGTGATTTCGCGCCGCGCCCCGACCGCCGCCGAATTGACCAAGCGCAGCAACTGGTACGACAGGGTGGGGTCTTGGCGAAAAACGGCTTCGAGTTCGTGCGTGTCGGCGTCTTGGGTCAGCAGTTGCAGCAAAGCCATGGCGCGCTGGCGCGAAGCGGTCTGCGCCGCGGTGCCGCGCGGCGGCAGCTTCAGGTACCAGTCGCCAGCCAGCCAGCGGGCCGCAGGGGGCAAGCGGATCGGCCAGACCGGCTCCTCGCACCAAAACAGCGCTTGCGGGGTGACGAACTGCACGGCGGCGCGTTGCAGGGCTTCGGGCGCCTCACACAGCCCATCACGCTGCAGCAGCACACACGGCAGGCGCGTCGCCCATTCGAGCAGCAGCGCATGCTCGGCAGGGCCCAAGGGGGCACTGCAGTGCCAATAGACGGCGGCTGGGCGCCCGTCGGCCTGGGCCAGCAGTTGCGGCAGCAGCAGCCCCGGCGCGATCTCGGGTACAAGAACACTCATGCGCCGATTATGTAAGCAATTGTGTCGCTTTGGGCCGCATTGGGTCGATATTGGGCGCTCCCAGCCTCTCAGGGCAGCGGTTCGACCGCAACCGGCACCCGCGCGGCCAGCGCGCACATCAGTTCGTAGCCCAAGGTGCCGGCGGCGTGCGCCACCTCGTCGATCGGCAGCAGCGCGCCGCAGCGGCTGCGGCCCCAGAGCGTGACTTCATCGCCCGCGTGGCACGGCCCCAGCTGCGCCTCGACCGGGCCCAGATCGACCGCCAGCATGTCCATGCTCACGCGCCCGACCAAGCGCGTGCGCACGCCGCGCACCAGCACCGGGCCGCCGTGGGCGTTGCTGCCGGGCCCGTGGCGCGGGTAGCCGTCGGCGTAGCCGCAGGCCACGATGCCGATGCGCATGGCGCCGGGGGCGGTGTAGGTGGAGCCGTAGCCCACGGTTTCGCCGGCGGCCAGCTCTTGCACGGCGATCAGCTGGCTGGCCAGCGTCATGGCCGGTTGCAGCGCCCAGTGTTCGGCGCTGTGGGCGGGGAAGTCGGGCGAGCTGCCATAGAGCGCGATGCCGGGCCGCGTCCAGTCGGCGGCCAGCGGCTGCGCCTCGGGGCCGCTGCCCAGCCGTTGCGTGAGCCCAAGGCGCAACAGGGCGGCGCTGTTGCACAGGCTGCGCTCGCCGGGCAGGTCGTGGCTGGCGCGCACAAAGGCCTCGAGCTGGTGCTGCACGCCCATCTGGCCGGCGCGCTGACCGTCGGCGTCGCTGAAGTGTGTCATCAGACTGATTTCTTCGACTTGGGGCAGGTGGCTCAGGCGCGTGTAGGCGGCGCGAAAGGCCTCGGGGCGCAGGCCGAGCCGGTTCATGCCCGAGTTCATTTTCAGGAACACGCGCTGCGGTGTTTCGCATTTGTGCGCCGCCAGCCAGTCGATCTGCTCGCTGCGGTGCACCACGTGCCACAGCTGCAGCCGCGAGCAGGTTTCGAGGTCGCGGGGCTCAAAGGCGCCCTCGAGCAACAAAATGGGGCCGCGCCAGCCCAAGGCGCGCAGCCGCTCGGCCTCGCCCAAGTCCAGCAGCGCCAAGCCGTCGGCGGCGCGCAGCGCAGCAAACACGCGCTCGATGCCGTGGCCGTAGGCGTTGGCCTTGAGCACCGCCCACACCCTAGCCGAGCCGCCGGCTTGGCGGCAGCGTTGCAGGTTGTGCTGCAGCGCAGGCAGGTGGATGGTGGCGAGGATGGGGCGCGGCATGGTGGGTGCTGCAATCAGGCCATAGTGGCTTCGGAGGCCTCGGCGGTCTCGGCGGCGGCGCTGAGGGCCTCGTCGAGCGCCTCGACCCAATGCCGCACCGGCGTCTGGGTGCCGCTTTGCAGGTGCGTGATGCAGCCGATGTTGGCCGACACGATCTGGTCGGCCCCCAGCTCGCCCAAGTGCCCGAGCTTGCGCTCGCGCAACTGGCCCGACAAAGCGGCCTGCAGCACCGAATAGGTGCCGGCTGAGCCGCAGCACAGGTGCGCCTCGGTGCGCGCCGTGTGCACCTCGAAGCCGAGCGCGCGCAAGCCCTGCTCGACGCCGCCGCGCAGTTGCTGCCCGTGCTGCAGGGTGCAGGGCGGGTGGTAGGCCAGCTTGGGGCGTGGCCGTGCGGTGGCGGGCACGTGGGCCAGTTTGCGTTGCAGCGCCGGCACCAAATCGGGCAGCAGCTCGCTCAAGTCGCGCGCCAAGGCGCTCACCCGCTGCGCCTTGGCGGCGTAGGCCGGGTCGTGGCGCAGTTGGTGGCCGTAGTCTTTGAGCAGCACGCCGCAGCCCGAGGCGTTGCTGACGATGGCCTCCACCGGTTGCGTGCTGTCGGGGCGCACGTAGGGCCACCAGGCGTCGATGTTGGCGCGCATGTGGACCAGGGCACCGCTGTGGTCGTCGAGGTGCAGCCGCAGCGCGCCGCAGCAGCCGCCTGCGGGCAGGCGCAGCACCTGCACCCCGGCGGCGTCGAGCACGCGCGCACTGGCGTGGTTGATGCTGGGCAGCATGGCCGGCTGCACGCAGCCTTCGGGCAGCAGCACGCGACGCGGATGCGCCCGCTGTGGCCACGCACCCGGGGGCAGGCGCTGCGGCACCTTGGCGCGCAGCGCGGCCGGCAGCAAAGGGCGCATGGCTTGGCCTAGGCGCATGGCCGGCGCAAACCAGCGCGACGTCAGCCCCTCTTTGAGCAGCCAGCGCAGGGCGCGCTGGGGGCTGCTGCGCGGCACCTGCGCCGCCACGGCCTTGCGCCCGACGTCGAGCAGCCGGCCGTATTCGACCCCGCTCGGGCAGGTGCTTTCGCAGTTACGGCAGGTCAGGCAGCGGTCTAGGTGCAGCTGCGTGCGCTCGGTTGGGGTTTCACCTTCGAGCACCTGCTTGATGAGGTAGATGCGGCCGCGTGGGCCGTCGAGCTCGTCGCCCAGCAACTGGTAGGTGGGGCAGGTGGCGGTGCAAAAGCCGCAGTGCACGCATTTGCGCAAGATCTCCTGCGCCGTCTGTCCGTCGGGGGTGCCTTGGTAGGGCGGGGCGAGTTGGGTTTGCATCGCGGGCGGGGCGGGCTAAAAGAGGAATGAACAGAGATGAACAGGCGCTATCGGCGCTCAAGGGGCGAACCAGGGGGTCACAAACCCCAGCCCCACTGGCCGGGGTTGAGCAGGCCATGCGGGTCGAATTCGGCCTTGAGGCGCTGGTGGATGGCTTGCAAGGCCGGGGCCGGGGGGGTGAAGCGCAAGGCTGCCAGCGTGGCAGTGGCATTGGGGTTGCCGTCTGCCGCCGGCGCGCTTTGACGGCTATGCCACAGGGTGGCGTGGCCGCCTTGGGCCTGCGCCCATGCACGCAACGTTGCGGCCTCGCTAAGCGGCGCCCAGACCCAGCGCAGCCCGCCGTGCCACTCGATCAGGGTCGGCCAAGGGGCATCCAGTGAGGGACTGGTGGGGGCCACGCTCAGGCGCCACAGGGCGGCGTCGGGCGCGGGGGGTTGGGTGAAAAAAGGCAGGATCTGCTCGCGGCAGGCCTGCCAGTCGGCGGCGCAGGCGGCGGCGTCGAGCCGCTCACCGCGGGCCGCGGCCAGCATCTGCGGGCAGGCCGCGGCCACGGCGGCTGCGGCGCCGCGCAGGCGCACGTAGAGGTGTTCTGGGGCGTGCGCGGCGCTGAGGTCGCGCACCCAGCAACTGGCGTTGAGCGGCAGCGGCAGGGCGCGCCAGCGCGCCAGCTGCTCGAGCGCCGCCGCTTGGGGCAGCTCGAAGCGCAAGGTGGCCTCGGCCGGCGCCAGCGGCAGCACCTTGAGCGAGACCTGGGCCAGCACCCCCAGGCTGCCCCAGCTGCCCGCGAGCACGCGGCTGAGGTCGTAGCCGGCCACGTTTTTCATCACCTGGCCGCCAAACTCGAGGTACTGCCCACGCCCGTTGAGCACGTGCACCCCGAGCACGAAGTCGCGCAGCGCCCCGGCGCTGGCGCGTGCCGGGCCGCTTAAGCCAGCCGCCACGGCACCGCCGAGCGTGGCCCCAGTGCCGAAATGCGGCGGCTCGAAAGCCAGACACTGGCCCTGCGTGGCCAGCAGCGCTTCGATCTCGGCCAGCGGCGTGCCGGCGCGCGCCGTGAGCACCAGCTCCGAGGGTTCGTAGGCCACGATGCCACGGTGCGCGCCGGTGTGCAGCGCGAGCGCAGCGGGCGCCGGGGGCGGGCACAAGAAAGCTTTGCTGCCGCTACCGACGGGATGCACAGGTCGGCCTTCGAGGCGCGCCGCCTGCAGGATGTCAATCCAACTTTGGAGCGCGGGGGCCAAGGCGCTGGCGGCGGTCTCTGGGGGGGCTTGCATGGGCGCAATGGTAACGGGCCGCAAACGCCCGCCGTGTGATATTTTTTAATGCCCGGCATCAGTCCCAGTACAGCGCTGCGGGCAGGCCTGGGGTGTCAACGCGGCGCGCAAACACCGCCCCCGATTGGGGATGGCGCTCAAGCTCAGCGACGCTGCGGCCCGAGCGCATGGTGGTCACAAACAGGGTGTGCCCATCGTGTCCACCCAGGCACACGCCGGTGGGGTACAGCGCCGGCACGGGCAGGTCGAGCACGGTGCGCCCGTTGCCGTCTAGGCGCCGCACCCGGCCGGAGGCGATCAGGGTCACCCAATAGTGGCCGGTTTGATCGAGGACGCCGCTGCGGGGCAGGCCCTCGAAGGGCGCGGCATCGGGGCCGGGCGGGGCGCTCGTGGCGTTCGGTGGCATCGCAAAGCGCGTCAGCGGCATCGGGGCGCTGAGCTCGGGCGGCCAGCGGCCGGGCTGCGACAACGCCGCTTGCACCACTTCACCGCGGCGGGGGTTGCACCAAGTCACGCTGCGGCCATCGGGGGCCCAGCACAAGCCGAGGCCGTCGCCCACTTGGTGCCGAATCGGCTCCAGCGGCGGTGGGTTGGAGCTGCGTGCCCGCAGGCAGTAGAGGGAGTTGGAGTGAGCCGAACGGTTGGCAGCATCCCGCGTTTGCGCCACCAGCCACAGGCGGCCCCAAGGGTCGCAGGTGCCGGCGTGCCACAGCACCTCTGCGCCGACCGCAGGCAGCGGGGTCAGCAAGGTGGGGGTATCGAGCCAAGTGCGGGCATGGTAGATGCCGTCGGCCAGCAGCAGCAGAAAGCCGCCGCTGCGGCAAGGCGTCAGGCCGGTGATTGGGCTGGCAAAGCCCCAGTGCTCTGCACGGCCGCTGGGCACGTGCAGCCGCCAGGCGCGCTTGAGCGGCGGGTCGATCCAGTACAGGCGCTCCTCGCGGGCGCTCCAGAAAGGCGCTTCGCCTGAGGCGCACAGCACATCGCTCACCACTTGCCAGTCGCTGCCGCTGGTGTCGGCCATGCTTTGCGTCCTTTCCCTTAATTAAAGCTACGGGCTACACTAGCTCCCATGTTGTGGGTCAAAGCCTTTCATATTATCTTCGTAGCCAGTTGGTTTGCGGGCCTCTTTTATTTGCCACGCATTTTTGTCAATTTGGCGCTCGTTGCGCCCGACAGCGTGGCCGAGCGCGAGCGCCTGCTGCTGATGGCGCGCAAGTTGCTGCGCTTCATGACGCTGCTGGCGCTGCCGGCCTTGGGTCTGGGGCTGTGGTTGTGGCTGGGTTACGGCATAGGCTGGGGGCCGGGCAACGGCTGGATGCACGCCAAGCTGCTGGTGGTGGGTTTGCTGTTGGCTTACCATGGCTATTGTGCCCAATTGTTGCGCGATTTCGAGGCCGGCCGCAATCGCCGCAGCCACGTCTGGTACCGCTGGTTCAACGAAGCGCCGGTGTTGTTGCTGGTGGCGGGCGTGTTGCTGGTGGTGCTCAAGCCTTTTTGATGCCAGTGGCCCAAGCGCTCACCCCCTTTCCTTCGATCCGATGCGCCCGATGAGCCCACACGGTTCCCTGTCGTCGGCCTCTAGGCCTTTTTCTATGGCGCTGATGCTGGCGCTGTTGTACGCGGCATTGGTGGTTTACGCCAGTCTGTTTCCATTCAGCGGCTGGCGTTACCAGGGGGTGGCGCTGTGGGCGTTCCTGTTTGCCCCTTGGCCGGTCCACTGGACGGTGTTTGATGTGTCCACCAACTTGCTGGCCTACGTGCCGCTGGGGCTGTTGCTGACCCTGGCCGTGGCGCGCAGCGGCAGCGCCCGCGTGGCGGCCAGCGTGGGCTTGCTGCTGCCGTGCCTGTTGTCGCTGGCGCTCGAAAGTGCCCAGGGGCTGCTGGTGCAGCACCGGGTGCCGTCGCAGGTGGATTGGCTCCTCAACACGGCCGGTGCCGCTCTGGGGGTGGGGCTGGCGCTGTGGCTCTTGCATTCGCGCTGGCCCGCGCGCTGGAGCGCGTTTCGCCAGACTGGGCTGATGCCGCAGACCTACGGCGCACCGGTGCTGTTGGCGCTGTGGCCGCTGGCCTTGGTCTATCCGACTTCGGTGCCCTTTGGTCTGGGTCAGGTCTGGTACCGGCTCGAGGGCACGCTCTACGCGTGGGCCGAGGGCAGTTTTTTGCAGCCGTGGTTGCCGGTGCCGCTGCCCGAGCCGCCCCTGAGCCCGCTCACCGAGGCGATCGTGGTGGCCTTGTGCGTCTGGGCGCCGCTGCTGCTGGGCTACGCGGTGCTGCGCCGCATAGGCCAGCGCTTGCTGTTCATGCTGCTGGCGCTGGCGCTGGTGTTGGGGGCGTTGTTGCTGTCTGCCAGCCTGACGTGGGGGCCCGGGCACGCTTGGGCGTGGCTCACGCCATCGGCGTCTTTGGGTTTGAGTTTTGCCGTGGCGCTGGCGCTTTTGAGCTTGGCTTTGGGGCACCGGGCTGCGGCCGTGTTGTCGCTGCTGGCGTGGGTGCTGGCGCTGACCCTGCTCAACCGCGCCCCCGCCGTGCCCTATTTTGCGCAGTCGCTGCAACTGTGGGAGTGGGGCCGCTTCATTCAGTTGCACGGGCTGTCGCAGTGGCTGGGGGCATTGTGGCCCTTTGCGGCGCTGTGGGTGGGTTTGCGGTTGGCCTTGCGGGCCGCGCCGGGGCAGGTCTACAATCGCCGCGCATGAATCCCGCCACACCCGCGCCGAGCTATTATGAGCACCACATTTTCTTTTGCCTCAACCAGCGCGACAACGGCCAAGCCTGCTGCGCCGTGCTCGGCGCCCAGCAAGCCTTTGACCACTGCAAGGCGCGCGTCAAGGCCTTGGGCCTAGACGGCCCGGGCCGGGTGCGGGTCAACAAGGCCGGTTGCCTAGACCGCTGCGCCGGCGGGCCGGTGGCGGTGGTCTATCCGCAAGGCGCGTGGTACACCTATCTGGACCGTGCCGATCTGGATGAGATCATCGACTCGCACCTGCGCGACGGCGTGCCGGTGCAGCGCCTGTTGCTCGACCCCGAGGTAGGGCGCTGAGAAGCCCAGCGCTGCAGCCCGCATGAACGCGCACACCCAAACCCGTCTGCTCCCGGGCCCGCAAGGGGCACTGGAGGTGGCGATCGACGAGCCGGCGCAGCCCCGCGCCGGCGGCGGGCTGGCGCTGATCGCGCACCCGCACCCGCTGTTTGGCGGCACGCTGCACAACAAAGTGGTGCAGACGCTGGCGCGGGCGCACGTGCAGCAGGGCTGGCGGGTGTTGCGCTTCAATTTTCGTGGCGTCGGGGCCAGCGCTGGCGTGCACGACCACGGCGTGGGCGAGACCGACGACCTGCTGGCGCTGCTGCAGCTCGAGGCCGCGCACGGGCCGCTGGCTTTGGCCGGTTTTTCTTTTGGCGCCTACGTGGTGCTGCGCGCGCTCGAGCGCTTGCCGGCGCAGCGGCTGCCGCAGTCAGTGCTGCTGGTGGGGGCGGCGGCCAGCCGCTTCGAGCTGCCCGCGCTGGCGGCTGAACTTCACGAGTGCACGGCGCTCCTACACGGCGAGACCGATGACACGGTGCCCTTGGCCGCCGTGCTCGACTGGGCGCGGCCGCAAAGCCTGCCGGTCACCGTGGTGCCCGGGGTCGAGCATTTTTTCCACGGCCGCCTCGGCCTGCTCAAAGCGCTGACGTTGCGGCATTTGCGCGCCTGCGAGCCAGCGTCCTTCAAGCCCTGAGCGGCATCGTGGCCACAACCGCGCTGCCGGCGCTCCTTGGCCATCCACCGATCCGACCCTTCGCCCACCGCCTCACCATGACGCTGCCCCACCTGAATCGTGTGTTCCTTTACGTTCTGTTGAGCGTGGGCTGGTTGCTGGGCGCGGCCAGCCCGGCATGGGCCAGCAGCCCGCAGCCGCCCGAAATTGCGGCGCGCGCGTTTGTGCTGCTCGACGCCACCAGCGGCCAGGTGTTGGCCGAGCGCGAGGCCGACCGCGAGGTCGAGCCGGCCTCGCTGACCAAGCTGATGAGCGCCTATCTGGTGTTCGAGGCGCTGCGCGCCGGCCGCATCGAGCGCACGCAAACGCTGACGGTGAGCGAGCGCGCCTGGCGCATGCCGGGCTCGCGCCTGTTTGCGCCCCAAGGCGCGCAAGTGCCCGTCGAAGCCTTGCTCAAGGGCATGATCGTGCTCTCGGCCAACGACGCCACCGTCGCCTTGGCCGAGGGCGTGGCGGGTTCGGTGGAGCGCTTTGTCGAGCGCATGAACCAGCAGGCGCAGGCGCTGGGCCTGACGCGCACGCGCTTTGTCAACCCCGAGGGCATGAGCGCCCCCGGCCACCGCAGCACGGCGCGCGACCTGGCGCAGCTGGCGGCGCGCCTGAGCCGCGACTTCCCCGAGTTCATGGCCTACTTTGCCATCCAGCGCTACCACTACCCCGGCGCGCCGGCGGTCAACGTCAACAACCGCAACCTGCTGCTGCTGCGCGACCCCACCGTTGACGGCATGAAAACCGGCCACACCGAGGCTGCGGGTTACGGCATCGTGGCCAGCGCGCAGCGCCCCTTTGCCGCGCTCGGCCCCGGGGCCGCTGGGCAACGCCGGCTGATCGCCGTAGTGCTGGGGGCCAGCAGCGAAAACGCCCGCGCCGCGCAGAGCCAGACCCTGCTCAACTGGGGCTACGCGGCCTTTGAGGCGGTGCGCCTGTTTGCGCCCGGCCAAGTGGTGTCGCAGCCGCCGGTGTGGCAGGGCCGCGCTTCCACGGTGTCGCTCGGTCGCCCTGAGGGCGTGGTGGTCACGGTGCCGGCCGGGCAGGCTGCGGGTTTGCGCACCGAGGTGCTGCGGCCCGAGCCGCTGCTGGCGCCCTTGCTCAAAGACCAGCCGCTAGGCTCGCTGCGGGTGCGCAACGCCCGTGGCGATGTGGTGGCCGAAGTGCCGCTGTTCGTGCTCGAGGCGGTGCCGCAAGCCGGCCTGCTGGGGCGCTTCTGGGGCGCGCTGCGGCTCTGGATTCAGTAGCCGAGCGGCGCACTCGGGTACGCGCTGGTCAAGCGCCGCGTTTCGTGCCAGACTGGGGCCGTACACGTGGCAGCGCTGAAGGCGGGGTCTAGCCTTGGCGGCTGGGCGCGTGTGACGCCCATAACCACCTAGGAGCAAGCATGACTGCCATGATGAAAGCCGCCATCTTTGTCGAACCCGGCCGCATCGAGCTGGCCGACAAACCAATCCCCGCGGTGGGGCCCAACGATGCCTTGGTGCGCATCACCACCACCACCATCTGCGGCACCGACGTGCACATCCTCAAAGGCGAGTACCCGGTCGCCAAGGGGCTCACGGTGGGTCACGAGCCGGTCGGCGTGATCGAAAAACTCGGTTCGGCCGTGATCGGCTACCAAGAGGGCCAGCGCGTGATCGCCGGCGCCATCTGCCCCAACTTCAACTCCTACGCCGCCCAAGACGGGGCGCCGTCGCAAGACGGCAGCTACTTGGTGCCGTCGGGGCGCTGCGGCTGCCACGGCTACAAGGCCACCGCCGGCTGGCGCTTTGGCAACATGATCGACGGCACCCAAGCCGAGTACGTGCTGGTGCCCGACGCCCAAGCCAACTTGGCCCCGGTGCCCGAGGGCCTGAGCGACGAGCAGGTGCTGATGTGCCCCGACATCATGTCCACCGGCTTCAAGGGGGCCGAGAACGCCAACATCAAAATCGGCGACACCGTGGTCGTGTTCGCCCAAGGCCCCATCGGCCTGTGCGCCACCGCCGGGGCGCGTTTGCTGGGGGCGAGTACCATCATCGGCGTCGATGGCAACGACCACCGGCTGGCGATCGCGCGCCAGCTGGGGGCCGACATCACGCTCAACTTCAAGCAGTGCGACGTGGTGGCCGAGGTCATGCGCCTGACCGGCGGCAAGGGCGCCGACTCATCCATCGAGGCGCTGGGCCTGCAATCGACCTTCGAGGCCGCGCTGCGCGTGCTCAAGCCCGGCGGCACGCTCTCGAGCCTGGGGGTGTACTCCGAAGACCTGAAGATTCCGCTCTCGGCCTTTGCCGCTGGGCTGGGGGACCACCGCATCGTCACCGCGCTGTGCCCGGGCGGCAAGGAGCGCATGCGCCGGCTGATGAATGTGGTGGCCAGCGGCCGCCTCGATCTGGGCCTGCTGGTGACGCACCACTACCGGCTCGACGACATCGTCGCCGCCTACGACCTGTTTGCCAACCAGCGCGACGGCGTGCTCAAGGTGGCGATCAAGCCCTGAGAGGCTGCTGCACCCTTTCGGACACGCACTATTGCCTCCCAGCCTCTGAGGCTGCGCAGAGCGGGCCGCTTTTGATGCGCTGCAACAACGGTCGCGGATTTTCGTTATAGTGCGGGACGGAACTTGGGGCGGCTGCGCGGCCTCCTAGGTTGTGCTCATTATTTTGAAAGCTCTGCGTGAAACTACTGCTTTGGGTCGTGACCCTTCTTGTGCTGGCGCTCTGGACCGGCACCATCTGGGTCTTAACCGGCTTGGCCGACTGGCTGGCGGCGCAAGTCGCCACCGGCGAGGCCGCCAACTTGGCCGACATCATCGCGCAGTGGCCGGTGCCGCCCGAGTTGGCGCCGTGGATCGGCGAAGCGTTTTTGCTGCCGCTGCGCGACCTGTTCGCTTGGACCGTGGGGGTGCTGGAGTCGCTGCTGCCCTTCCTGCCGGGCTTGGTGGGGATTTTGTCGGTGATTTTGTGGATCGTCTGGTTCATCGTGGCCGCCCTGATCGTGGTGCTGGCTTTGCTGGGCCACTGGGCGCTGAGCAAGGCGCAGCGTTTGCGCAGCAACCTGCGCACCACCTGAAGTTGCCCGCTCCGCCCGCATACCTGCCCGCGTTTGGCGCCAAACCCCGCTTTTCGCCTTTAGCCACGCCGCCACCCGCATGAACCACGGCCCCGAAAACTGCCCGCGCACTTGGGCGCAGCGTTGTCGTGCTTGGGCCGAAGGCTTGGGGGCGGGGGGGCTGGGCGCTGCGGCATCGGGCCCGGCAGAGGCGCCGGGCGCACCAGCTGCAGTGGGTGCTGAAGCTTCTGCGCGGGGCGCGCTGGGCATCAGCATCGCCGAGTTGGTCGATCTGCACGGCCACGGCGGCTCGCGGCCCTTGTTGCTCATGCTGCTGGCGTGCCTGTGCCTGCCGCCCATCATGGGCTTGGGCACCGCCATGAGCGTGGCCATCATCGCCATTGCCTGGCAGTGGGGGCAGCCCACGGCAGCGGCGTTGCCGCAGCGGCTGGGGCGCGCGCGCCTGAGCCCCACCTGGAGCCGGCGCACGCTGCACGCGCTGGCCTGGCTGCACGACTGCGCTGCAGCGTGGATACGCCCGCGCCTGACGTGGTTGGCGCACCACAGCTTGAGCGGCCTGTGGGCGCTGTGGATCGTCTGGATGGCGCTGCTGATCTTTATACCGTTGCCTTTGGGCAACATCTTGCCCGGCCTGAGCCTGATCGCGCTCTGCTTGGGCTGGATGCACCGCGACGGCCTGCTGCTGCTGCTGTCGCTGCTCGTAGGCGCCATCGGCAGCGCCTATGCCTCGGGCATCGTGGCGGTGGCCGTGCTGGCGGCTTGGCGTGCCGTCTATCCACCTTTGGAGTGACGCCCATGCTGTGATTCAAGCTATACTGCCACAGAGCCACAGAGCCACAGGGAAAGTTGTTGGTGAAAAACTCAAATCGGTCAGGGTTTCAACGTGTCAGTCAAAACATTGTTTTTTGATGGGCGTGCCCTGCCCATGAACGTATTGATGGAATATCCAGACAACGCGGGTTCCAGTTCAGACGTAACCAGCGCCGCCGACGACACCTGGTTGTCCACCCAGACTCGACTCGAACAAACACTCTCAGAAGGGTTGACTGGGCAACCGACAGCGGTCAGGCAGATCCTCCATTCATTTTTGGGCAGCGAACTGCTCAGTCGCAAAGGCGACTCCCCCAGGGGAGTGATGCTGTTTGTGGGCCCAAGCGGGGTGGGTAAGCGTCTGTCGGCGCAGTTGCTGGCTAAGGCCCTTGGCGACGAGTACCATTTTTTGGCCTTAGACCTTGGCCAGATTGCTCACCACAACCAGACATCGATACTGCTCGGTGATGACCCCAGCTTTCAGAACGCGGCCCCTGGTTTGATGACCAAGTATGTGGCCAAGCACCCAAAAACCGTGGTGTTTTTCGACAATATTGAACGCTGCCACCCCGCCGTACTGGCCCGGCTTAACGTGCTGCTTAACGACGGTGAAATCACCGACCTCTTTGGTATTGACCCCTTCGGTAACCCGAGGCAAAACCACCCAGAGCCCACCGACTTTCGCAAAGCAGTGCTGATTTTCAGCACCAGTGCGGGCGAAAGCACCTATACGGATCTCCAGTTTCAGGCCGTGCTGGCCAAAAGGCCTTCACATGCCGAAAGCATGCTGCTGGCCGCTTTGGCACAGGTGCCACCCGCCTACGAACACGGCAGCGGAAGTCAGCAGTTCAGCCGCGAGATGATGAACCACTGGCGTGGAGGCCGTACGGTGTTGTTCAACCCCTTGCCGCTAGAAGCACTGACGCAGATTGCGCTCAGAGCCCTACAAGATATTGCAGGGCGTTTAGAGAAGCGCACAGGACTCAAGCTCAACGGTCTGGATCAAACCGATTGGCTGACCCCGCTATTGCTCAGCTATGCCCCGGATGTCAGCACCAGTACCGCCGTGGATTCACTGCCCGACCAATTGGTCATGGCAATCTTGCAACTTTGCCAGCCATCACCTTCATGGCCCAAAGCCGTCACGATCAAGATGTCATCAGAGGCGCACAGTGAATGGCAAACCGTGTTGCAACGTCTAGTGGGCCCTGCGAGATCCACCGATTTGCTCACTGCCATCCAGCGCCGAAGCTACAAAACCGACTTGACATGGGCATCGCAAGAAACGCCTGACGGACTGATTTATCGGCTCGAAAAAGTTGCTCTATCTCAGCTGCAATGGGCCGAAGACCTCAAAGGCGCAGGCAGCTTGCGGGTAGAGGTACCGAAGGTCGGTTTTGATGACATTGCCGGCCATGTGGTGATCAAGCAGCGCCTTCAAGAAGTGGTCGGCTTGCTGCAGCAATCGCACGACCCCGCGAAGCAAGAACTCATACCGCGCGGCATGCTGCTGTATGGACCACCCGGTACCGGCAAAACCATGCTGGCGCGCGCCCTGGCCCACGAAGCTGATTTGCCCTTTATCAACACCACGGGCAGTGAACTGCTGGATCCGGCGTTCACGCGCCAGCTGTTTGCTAGGGCTCGGCGGTATGCGCCAGCTGTGGTATTTATTGACGAAATCGATGCGCTGGGTAGCCGAGACGAAGGGGCCAGTGCCGTGCGGGTCATGGCCATCAACCAGCTGCTGACCGAGCTGGATGGCTTTGACGGCCACACCCATGGCGCCTTGTTTGTGGTGGCAGCCACCAATCTGCCGCACACCATCGACCCTGCATTGCGGCGCCCTGGACGGCTTGACCTACATATGGAAGTCCCCGTGCTCGATCCCCCGGCCCGTGGCTACTTCGTTGACAAAATCATGCGACTGCCCATGGCCGATGGGCTGACCCGAGACGACCTGATCTGCCTGACAGCGGGCATGTCGGGCGCGCAACTTACGCAACTGCAACGCGAACTGCAACTGGCACAACAGCGCGAACGAGGCGCACCACTCACCAAGGCGGCAGTGCTGGAAACCTACAACACCTTGGTGTTTGGCGAACGAAGTACCCGACCATTGAGCCAAGACTATATAGATAACACCGCCATCCACGAGGCTGGCCATGCGGTGGTGCAAGCATTGGTGAACCCAGAGCATCGCATCGCTCAAATCAGCATCACCCCACGGGGCTATGTGGCAGGTTTTGTACAAAGCGACCTTGAGTCGATGAAAAACCACCGCTACACCCGTGCCGAAGTGATCGACAAGCTTTGTGTCCTGTTGGCAGGCCGCAATGCCCAAGAACGCCGCAGCCCTGGCAGTGCCGATGAGGGCGCCCAAAGCGACCTTGCACGCGCCACCGAATTGGCCGTCACCGCCGTGGGCCGCTGGGGCTTGAGTGACAGCTACGGCTTACTCGCACTCAACGACCATCTGCACACCCCACTCAAAGCCGCCGTGGCCAACGAGTGGCTCACCGCCGCACGCAAGCTGCTTAACGAAGCCGATCAGCGCTGCAAAACACTCATCAACGACCATTGGCCACGCATCGAAGCCTTGCAACAACGGTTGCTGCAAGAAGAGTTCATCATGGACGACCGTTGGTGATAAGCTGTCAAGTAAGCATTTTTCAACCTCGAGAACAACACAATCATGGCCATCACATTCGACACCCTGAAAAGCTACATGCCAGCCATTGGACTGGTCAATCATGAACACGCGCCGTCTGGTGATAAAGAGGGAAGAATCACGGCGGGCTTTGCTTTCGACACCAAAGAACCAGACTATCCTGAAGCCAAGGTAGGGGTCCTTATCTCGCTCCAAGAGAATGGTGAATACATTCAGATCCGTTTTTTCCAGATCATAGACCGCAACATAAAGATCATGGAGAGCCCATATCTGAAAGAATTTATTCTTTATGTTATGAAGCTGAACCACGTAACCAAAATAGGGCGGTGGTGCTTAGACCAAGACGACGGAGACTTCTACATCGATTGGGCAATTGGGATAGAAGACAACGATAGACTGACTGAAAATCAACTCAAACGAATGATGAGAGGATTGGTGTCTAGCCTTCGGATGGCCTATGCGCCCATGCACCGAATCTTAAAAACTGGCAACGCAAACCCGCCTAAATCTCGCGATGACATTATTAAAGAAATCCTACTAAAATTAACGCAATCGGAGAAATATGAACTTATTCCAAAGGTTGTTGGCATTAATGACCTGGGCAGACTTCGCCAAATCGAGGAGTTTCTTCTGCTCGAAAAATTCAGCGAGGCAGTTCATTTGATCAATCAATAATTTGCACATGCGTGAACCTAACGAATGAGGGGAAAATATGAATCAAAAAAACGGTCAGAATGGATTGAGTGTTGCAAACGCTGTAATTCTGCTTGCAGTCGTGGGGTTATCCTTTGCAATTGTCTATGTCACAATTAAATTCATTGGGTCGGCAGCACCCACTCCAGTTATTGCGCCCAATGGCGAACTCAAAGAATGGATTGAAACGCAAATCAATCATTCAAACATCAGAATCGACGACATCTGGGCAAGCATTCAAGCAATAGGATTAATTTCCGGGATCATAGGTGTTTTAATTACTGTTCTAGTTTTATACTTTTCATTTTCCAATAGCACTCAGATCAGCAATGCCATAGATGAATTTGAAAAGCAGAAAAGCAGACTCGAAAGCGAAACTAGAGAAAATTTATCACGAATTAAAAAAGAAATTAGAGAGTCTTCGGTTGATTTTCGTGTAGAGATAGAGCGCAGAATCGCCGAAGGAGATAAGCACCGAAGAGAAATTGAGTTAAAAATTAACCAAACCATTGAACAAAGAATCTCTGAGCAAGATAAACACCAAAGAAAAATTGAGTTTAAAGTTAACCAAATACAGGAAAATCTTCAGAAAGAAATAAGGATTATAACAGTTGAGACAAATATTCAGCAAAGACAACTTCAATTAAAAAATGATTTAATTGAAGAATCAATAACGAGCGCAAAAATAAGAGCGCTATCTGAAATTAACGACGCCAAAAACGAAGTCATTAAAGAAATCAAAAGCCTTTCCCCGGGTGATGGAGGTGCCGAAATTAGCCCAGCATTGGCAGCCAATCCAAATCGAAATGATAGCTTGAGTGAAGGAGAAAAACCAAATGCATGAAATTAATGCAGATCTTCAAATTGATATGGGCAATTTCAAGGCCATATTTAAACGTGACGGATCAAACTTGTGGTTAGAAATTAAATCACAACTCATAAACGAAAATATGAATGGCATAAATTACAAATTTATTATCGATCAAAGTTATCAATTTGAAATAAGGAAGCCGAATTCAGAAATAATCACTTCTACTGAAAAAGCATTCGACGCCATCCACCAGATAAATGAAGCTATCAAAACTAAAGTTGGGAGCAGCTTTTATCTGCATGCATCCAAGAAAACAGGAGTCGGATCGATAGATCTCTTTTCGCAACACATTGAAACAGCTCTACAAACTTTTGCTGTCGAAGTTCAATGCAAGCTCCACTTTGCGAACGGCTACAAAAATGATCATATTGTTTACATCAACCACCTGATCCCTATCAGTGAAATAAAACATTCACAAGGCTAACCCATGATCCAAACCATCGCCAAAATCTTTCAATCTGTTGGCTTCAACGTACAGTTGGACGACGATAAGCTCATTGGCCCATTTTCCATCAACCATCGCAAAGCCCCCCCATGTCAGAATACTTGTCGCCTCGATAGAACCCGGCTGTTCCTGACTTCAAAGTCATGAACTTTGGTGGTAGGAGGCTGTGGAGCTTGTGGTCGAAGGTCGGTGCGGTGGGCAACGCGTCAG
>Ga0207950_100048_pt1 | contig 64481 bp, 56 predicted proteins | sample Subbio11_8B_AprC_FD_184814 | JGI IMG/M metagenome (GOLD analysis project Ga0207950, IMG submission 184814) | Serpentinite rock and fluid subsurface biosphere microbial communities from McLaughlin Reserve, California, USA - CR11_8B_AprC (SPAdes) | ecosystem: Environmental > Terrestrial > Deep... | reverse complement strand
TTGTTGCTGTCGCCCTTGGCGATGAGTTTTAGGATTTCGCTTTCGCGCGGCGACAGGGTGTGGATCGGGTCTTTGGGGTTGAGCGCGTGCAGCGCTTGGCTGCGCGCCGCCGCCGGCGCGGAGTCAGCGGCCGGGTTGGCTGGAGCAGCGGATGGGGTGTCGGGGGGGTGGCGCAAAAGCCCGACCAGTTTGCCCATCATCTCGGGGCTGATGACCGAGTCGCCGTCCCAGACGCGCTGGATCGAGTCGCACAGGGCGTCGGTGTTGATGGTCTTGACCAAGTAGCCGTCGGCACCGGCGCGCAGCCCGGCGGCCAGGTCTTCGACGTTTTCGCTCACCGTCAGCATGAGCACGCGCACGCCCGGCTGGGCGCGCTTGAGGTCGGCAATGGCCTGCACCCCGAGCACACCCGGCATGTGGTTGTCGAGCAAGACCAGATCGGGGCGCTGCTGGCCCAGCACCTGCAGGGCTTGCGAGGCGTCGGCGGCCTCGCCCACGACTTCAAAGCGCGCATCCTGCGCCAGCAGCGCGATCAGGCCGCGTCTAAACAGGTTGTGGTCATCGACCACCAGCAGGCGGATGGGCGGGGTGGGGGCTGGGTTCATGCGGCGTTGCTTTGAGTGGCGGTTGGGAGTTCGAGGCAGACTTCGGTGCCGTGCGCCGGGCGCGATTCGATCTGCACCCGGGCGCCGATGCGCTCGGCGCGTTCGCGCATGATATGCAAACCGACGTGGGTGTCGTCGGCAGCGGGTGGCTTGGGCTCGAAGCCGCAGCCGTCGTCGCGCACCTTGAAGCGCCACACTGGGCCGCGTTCGACGCTGAGCCAGACCCGGTTGGCGTGGGCGTGCTTGCGCACGTTCGACAAGGCTTCCTGCAGCACATGCAGCACCTGCAGCTGCACGTCGGAGGGCAGCTCGATCGCCTGGCCCTGCAGCTCGAGCTCGGTTTTGATGCCGCTTTGGTGCTCGAACTTGCTCAGGGTGGCGCGCAGGGCCTGCGCCATGTCGTCGCTGTTGGTGCGGGTGCGAAAGTGCACCAGCAGTTCGCGCACGTCGCTGGTGCTCTCGCGCACGCCGGCGTCGATTTCCTCCAGTGCCTGCTGCACCAGCTGCGTGTCGGCGCGCTGCAAGGCCTGGCGCAGCAACGTGACCTGGATCTTGAGGAAAGCCAGCGACTGGGCGATCGAGTCGTGCAGTTCGCGCGCCAGCAGGGTGCGCTCCTCGCTCACCGCAGCTTCGCGCAGCAGGGCGGTGTTGCGCAGGTGTTCGAGGGCGGCGGCCAGTTGGCTGGCTAAGGCTTCGTAGAGCGCGCGGTCGGCCTCGGTCAGGGTGGCCGGGTGGCGAAAGAACAGGTCGATCTCGCCCAGCAAACGCTCCTGGACCCGAATCGGTACCGTGATCAGGCTGACAAAGCCGGCCTTGGCGCAGTTGCCCAAGCGCGCGTCGGTGGCGCTGACGATGGGTATCACGCGTGTGCGCGCCTGCTCGGGCAACTGGCCGCAGGCGCAGGCGCCGGCCTCGATGCAGTGTTCGCCCTCGACCAGTTCGGGCGGCAGGGCCTCGCTGCCCAGCATCAGGTAGCGCTGGTTGGCCGGGTCGGTCCAGCGCAGGGCCAGGCCATCGGCCTGGCTGAAGGCGCGCACGCGCTGGGCAAATCCGCGCGTGATTTCGTCCATCGAGCGGGCGTCGATCAGAAAGCTGCTGACTTCGTACAACACGCGCAGGCGCTCGCGCTCGGCGCGCAGGTCGCGCGTCTTGTTTTCGACCCGGCGCTCCAGCCCTTGGTAGAGCTCGCCCAAGGTCTGGGTCATGTGGTTGAAGCCGGCGGCGAGCTGGTTGAACTCGTCGTGCGCCTCGGGCGGAATGCGCGCGCCGAACTCGCCCGCTTGCACCCGGTTCTGGGCCTCGATCAGGCGGCGCACGGGGAAGGCGACGTACAAATGACCCATGTAGAGCGCCAAGATCGCCCCAGCGACCGCCAGCGCCATCATCACGAACTGAAACAGGGTCAAGAGGGCGCCAAAGCGCACCAATACGCGTTCGATCGCCAGCACCAACAGGTCCACCTCATCGACGAAGGCATCGACCTCGGTGACCAATTGCCCATGGCCGAGCGCTGGGCCGTATGCGCCCGATAGCACCGGACGCAGCTGCAGCCAAGAGGTCTGCAAGGCTTCAAACTTGGCCCGGGTGGCGGCGTTCCAAGGCACGAGCAGGGGGCGTTGCGGGTCGCCCCGGCGCAGCAAATCCAAGCTGTGCTCGAACTCCTGCACCAGCACGGCGCGCGCCTGCAGGTCGTGCTGCGCCAGTTCGGCGCTCAGCAGGCGCCAGGCTTGCATGCGCAAGCGCCCGGCTTCGTTCACGGCGGCGGCGCCGCCGTCGAGCTTGCGCGTGACCCACATGGTGGAGGCGATGGAGACCAGCGCCAAACCCAGCAGCGCCAAGCCCAGCACCAAAAACTGGGTCGAAAGTCGGCGTTTGGGCATCATAGGGGCGTACTCGGGGGCTATTGTCGCCGCTGGGGCCGCCCTGGGTTCTAGTTCCAAAGAACTAGGGCGCAACCCGCAGCATCCTCCTCTTGCACGGCACAGGCCCGGCCGCAGAAGGATGGCGCCGTGTCGGTCTGGGTGCCATGATGGCGCGTGATGTGCATCGATTATTTGCCATGAACGCGCCGCCCCCACCTGCTGCTGCGCCAGCGCGCTGGAGTTGGCGCGCCCTGTACTGGGCGCCGCACCGGCTGGCCTTTGCGCTGGCGTGCGTGCTGCTGATTTTGTCGAGCCTGTGGTGGCTCAACGTGCAGCTGGTGCGCAGCGCCTGGCTGCCCGAGGCGCTGGTGTGGCCGCTGGTCTGGTACCCGAGTCTGGTTCATGGCGCGGTCATGACCTATGGCTTCGTGCCGCTGTTTTTTCTGGGGTTTTTGTACACCGCCGGGCCGCGCTGGCTCGGCATCGAGGGGCCGACGGCGCGCCAGATCGCGCCCGGGCTGTGGCTGCAGGGGTTGGGGTGGTGCCTGTGGCTGCTGGGAGCGCAATTGGGCGGCACGGTTGCCTTGGTTGGGGGTGCCTTGGCGTGGCTGGGCCTGTGCGCGGGCCTGTGGCATTTGCTCGCCATGCTGCGCCAAAGCCGGGTGGCCGATCAGGTGCACGCGCGCCTGATCGCTGGCGCTTGGGGCCTAGGGCTGCTGTGCTTGGCCGGTATGTTGCTGGCGCTGGCTTGGGACCAGCCCTCGCTGGCGCGGGCGTGGCTGACCAGTGGCTTGTGGGGCTTTGTGGTGGTGGTCTATGTGACGGTGGCGCACCGCATGATCCCGTTCTTCACCTCCAGCGCCTTGCCCATGATCAGCATCTGGCGCCCGCTCTGGGTGCTGCTGTTTTTGCTGCTGGCGATCGCGCTGCGCCTGCTCATGGTCTGGGTCGAGTGGCTGGAATGGGAGCTGCGCCTGTGGGCGGCGCTGGGCAGCTTTTGGTTGTTGGTCTCGGGCATGGTGCTGCTGGGGCTGGCCTTTGTCTGGGGGTTGGTGCAGAGCCTGCGCATTCGGTTGCTGGCGATGCTGCACATCGGTTTTTTGTGGCTCGGGCTGGCGTTTTTGATCGATTCGATCGGCCACTTCTGGATGCTGCTCTCGGGCGATGCGCCTTGGACGCTGGGGGCCATGCACGCCATCACCATGGGTTTTATGGGCTCGCTGCTGCTGGCGATGGTGACCCGGGTCTCGTGCGGGCACAGCGGGCGTTTGTTGGTGGCCGACCGGCTGGTGTGGAGCCTGTTTTGGCTGCTGCAGCTGGCCACGGTGCTGCGGGTGGTCTCGGACTTGGTCGATCTGCGCTACCTGCTGGGCCTGACGCTGGCCGCCGCGCTGCTGTGGACGCTGGCGCTGCTGCCGTGGGCGCTGCGCATGCTGCGCTGGTACGGCTTGCCGCGCATCGATGGTCGGCCGGGCTGAGGGGCAGCATGGCTCACGCCCGCCCCCCGCACCAGCCTCAAGCCTTGGGCGGCCCGTAGTAGCTTTTTTTTGCCGCAGCCTCGTCTTGCAGCAGGCGCGCGCCGGCCACCACTTGGGGCGCTAGGCCGTGGCCCCCGGCTTCGATGTGCGCCAGCAGCGCCGCGCGCATGCGCGGCTCCCAGTAGCTACGCAGGTGGTTGCGCACGCCCTCGGCGGCGCGCTCGGGCGGGTAGGGGGCAAAGAAATCGCCGATCTGCCCGGCCATGGTCAGCAGGCGCTCGAGCTCCATCACGGCCGGCTCGGCGCTGGGTGGGGCGTGGAGGTGCGCGGGGCTGCTCATGCCAGCACCTCGCTGGCTTGGGTGCTGGCAGCGCTCACGCCCGCCGGCGCGGCGACGCGCAGCACCTCGACCGCCGTGACCTTGTACTCGGGGCAGTTGGTGGCCCAGTCGGAGCGGTCTGAGGTGAGCGCGTTGACGCGCGACTCGGCGTGGTGGAAGGTGGTATAGACCACGCCCGGGTTGACGCGCTGCGAATACACCGCCTTGAGCTGCGTGCTGCCAAAGCGGCTGCTCACTTGCACCTGCTCGCCGTCGCGGATGCCGCGCGCGTTGGCGTCGGCGGCGCTGATCTCGAGCACGTCTTCAGGGTGCCATTGGCTGTTGGCGCTGCGCCGGGTCTGGGTGCCGGCGTTGTATTGTGTGAGGATGCGGCCGGTGGTGAGCAGCAGCGGGTAGCGCTCGCTGCAGCGCTCGGTGGTGGGCACGTAGCCGGTGAGCATGAAGGTGCCCAAACCGTTGGCGCGCGGGAAGCGCTCGAGGTGCAGCACCTCGGTGCCCTCGGGCGCCTTGGCATCGACCGGCCACTGCGCTGAGCCGATGCGCTCGAGCAGCTCGAACGACAGGCCGCTGTAGGCGGGGGTGAGGCTTGCCAGCTCCAGCAGCACTTCGCCGGCGTCGCGGTACTGGGTGGCGTAGCCCATGGCGTTCATCAGCCGCACCACGACCTCCCAGTCTTGCAGGCCGGCCAGCGGCGGCACCACCTGGCGCACCCGGCTGACGCGGCGCTCGGCGTTGGTGAAGGTGCCGTCTTTTTCGAGCGCGGAGCTGCCCGGCAGCAGCACGTGCGCGTACTTTGAGGTTTCGTTGCGGTACAGGTCTTGCAGCACCACGAACTCCATGTTGCGCATGGCGGCGATGACGTGGTTCTGGTTCGGGTCGCTCTGCACCGGGTCTTCGCCCATGATGAACATGCCACGAAAGTCGCCGCCCACGGCGGCGTCAAACATATTGGGCAGGCGCAGACCCGGTTCGGGGTCTAGGGCCACGCCCCAGCCGGCTTCAAAGCTGGCGCGCACCTCGGGGTCGGAGACGAAGCGGTAGCCCGAATACACGTGCGGCCAACTGCCCAAGCAGCTGCCGCCCTGCACATTGCCCTGCCCGCGCAAGGGGTTGACGCCCACGCCTTCGCGGCCCAGCATGCCGCAGGCCAGCGCCAGGTTGCCCAGGCACATGACGCCGGTCGAGCCTTGCGAATGCTCGGTCACGCCCAGGCCGTAGTAGATGGCCGAGTTGGGGCCGGCGGCGTAGCGCCGCGCCAGCGTGCGGATGGCCTCGGGGTCCAGCCCGGCCTCGGGGCCGGCGACCTCGGGGGCGTAGCGCGGGTCGGATACCAGCGCCTGCCAGCGCTCGAACTCGGGCCACTCGCAGCGCTCGCGCACAAAGGCCTCGCGGTACAGGCCTTCGGTCACGATCACATGCGCCACGCTGTTGAGCACTAGCACATTGGTGCCCGGGCGCAGCGCCAGATGCACCGTGGCCTGGCAGTGTGGCGACGACACGGTTTCGGTGCGCCGCGGGTCGATCACCAGCAGCGTGGCGCCTTGGCGCACGCGGCGCTTGAGCAGCGAGCCAAACACCGGGTGCCCTTCGGTGGGGTTGGCGCCCACGACCAAGATCACGTCGGCTTGCAAAATCGAGTCGAAATGCTGGCTGGCCGCGCCCGCGCCGATGGTGGCCGAGAGGCCAAACTGGGTCGGCGAGTGGCAGATGCGGGCGCAGTTGTCGATGTTGTTGTTGCCAAACACGGCCCGCGCCAGCTTTTGCGTCAGGTAGATTTCTTCGTTGGTGCAGCGCGAGCTCGAGACCGCGCCGATCGCGCGCACACCGTGGCGCTGCTGCACCCCGCGCAGGCCGGCGGCGGCAAAGGCGATGGCCTCGTCCCACGAGGCTTCGCGCCAAGGTTCGTCGATCGAATCGCGGATCAGTGGCGTGCGCACCCGGTCCGGGTCGTTGTAGTAGTGGTAGGCAAAGCGGCCTTTGACGCAGCTGTGGCCGTGGTTCGATTTGCCCTCTTTCCAGGGCAGCATGCGCACGATGCGGCCGGCTCGGGTTTGCGCCTCGAGGGCGCAGCCCACGCCGCAGTAGGCGCAGACGGTGACGACGCTGCGTTCAGGTTGCAGTGGCAGTGGCATGATCGGTGGCTCCATCAAAAAGGCTTTTTTCAACTAGGGCTTGGCTCGGGCAGCTCTGCACGCAGGCGCCGCAGCTGACGCAGTCGGACTCGAAAAAGGGCTGGTTCTGCCCGGCCACGACTTGGGTGTCGAAGCCGCGCCCTTGCAGGGCCAGGGCAAAGGTGCCTTGGATTTCTTCGCAAGCGCGCACGCAGCGGCTGCAGACGATGCACTTGGCCGGGTCGAACAAGAAGTAGGGGTTGGACTGATCGACCGCTGCCCCGGCGTGGCTGGCCCCAGCGTTGCCGTAGGGGTGGCTGCGCACTCCCACTTGCTCTAGGGTTTGGTGGAATTCGCTCCAGCCGCCCTCGATCTCGTCGGCCGGAAAGTCGGACAGGTACAGCTCCAGCACGCCGCGGCGCAGCGCTTGCAGCCGCGGCGTGGCGGTGCGCACCACCATGCCCGCTTCCACCGGGGTGGTGCAGCTGGCCGGGTAGCCGCGCTTGCCCTCGATCTCGACCAAGCAGACGCGGCAGCTGCCAAAGGGCTCGAGCGTGTCGCAGGCGCACAGCTTGGGCACCTGAGAGCCGGCCTCGGTGGCCGCCAGCAGCACCGAGCTGCCCGCAGGCACGGTGACCGCCACGCCATCGATCTCCAGCGCCACCGGGGCCCCGTCGCGCGGTGGTGTGCCGTAGTCGGTATCGGCTTTGAGCCGGCGCAGTTCACTCCACATGGGCGCTCTCCTTGGCTGGGTTGGGGCGGGGCAGGCCGAAGTCGGCCGGGAACAACCGGATCGCCGAGCGCACCGGGTAGGGGGTCATGCCGCCGAGCGCGCACAACGAGGCGTGTTCCATGAGGTCGCACAGCGCTTCGAGTTCGGCCGCCCGTTCGGCGGCCTGTGCGGGCGCGTGCTGCATGCGCTCGATCAGCTCGCGCCCGCGCACGGCGCCGATGCGGCACGGCGTGCACTTGCCGCAGCTCTCGATGGCAGTGAAGTGCATGGCATAGCGCGCCAGTGCGGCCATGTCGGCGCGGTCGTCAAAGACCACGATGCCGCCGTGGCCGACCATGGCCTGATGCTGCGCCAGCGTTTCGTAGTCGAGCGGCAGGTCGAGCTCGGCCGCGCTCAGATAGGCACCGAGCGGGCCGCCGATCTGCACCGCCTTGACTGGCCGGCCACTGGCGGTGCCGCCGCCAAAGTCCTCGATCAGCTCGCGCAGGCTGACGCCAAAGGCCTTCTCGACCAGGCCCGGGGTGCGCAGGTTGCCAGCGAGTTGGATGGGCAGCGTGCCGCGCGAGCGCCCGGCGCCGTAGTTGGCGTAAAAGGCGGCGCCGCGCGCCACGATCACCGGCACGGTGGCCAAGCTGATGACGTTGTGCACCAGCGTGGGCTGGCCAAACAGGCCGCGCACAGCGGGCAGCGGCGGGCGCGCGCGCACCAGGCCGCGTTTGCCCTCTAGGCTTTCGAGCAAGGAGCTCTCTTCGCCGCAGATGTAGGCGCCGGCGCCCACGCGCAGCTCGATGTCAAAGGCAAAGCTGCTGCCGGCCACGCGCGCGCCCAGCCAGCCGGCGGCGCGTGCGCGCTCCAGTGCCTGCTTGAAGGTGGCGATGGCGTGCGGGTATTCCGAGCGCAGATAGACGTAGCCCGAGCTGGCGCCGACGGCATAAGCGGCGATGGCCATGCCCTCGATCAGCTGGTAGGGGTCGCCCTCGATCGCCATGCGGTCGGCGTAGGTGCCCGAGTCGCCCTCGTCGGCGTTGCAGACCACGTATTTGGGCGCTGCCGTTTGTGCCGCCACGGTGCGCCACTTGATGCCGGCTGGAAAAGCCGCGCCGCCGCGCCCGCGCAAGCCCGATTGCGCGATTTCTTCCACCGTGGCAGCTGGGCCCAGCTCGAGCGCGCGCAGCAGCCCGGCCCAGCCGCCGTGGCGCGCGTAGTCGTCTAGGCACAGCGGGTCGGTCAGGCCGGCGCGGGCAAAGGTCAGGCGCTCTTGGCGCTGCAACCAGTCGAGGCGCTCGACCAGCCCGATGCAGCTCGGGTGCGCGCCGCCATGCAGAAAGTCGGCGTCGAACAGCGCCGGCACCTGCTCGGCGCTGACGCGGGCGTAGCCCACGCGCCCAGCGGGCGTATCGACTTCGAGCAGCGGCTCGTGGCTGTATAGGCCGCGGCTGCTGTTGCGCACCAGCCGCAACGGGCTGCCGCGGCGCAGAGCGTGCAGCTGCAAGGCGGCGGCGAGCGCGTCGGCACCCAGCGCCAGCGCCACCGAATCGTTGGGTACATAGACAGTGGGGCTCATGCGCGCTGCTCCTCGGTGTGCTGGATCAGGGCCTGGGTTTGCTCCAGCCCGACCCGGGCGTGCAGTTGGCCATCGAGCATCAGCGCCGGCGAGGCCGCGCACAGCCCGAGGCAATAGACCGATTCGAGCGCCCAGGTGCCATCGGCGCGGGGCTGGTCGAGCTTGCAGCCCAGGCGCTGCTCGAGCGCGGTGGTGAGCGCTTGGCTGCCCATGGCCTGGCACGATTCGGCTTGGCAGACGCGCAACCGGTGCTGCGCCGGCGGTTGGCTGCGAAAATCGTGATAGAAGCTGATGACGCCGTGCACCTCGGCGCGCGAGAGCCCCAAGGCACGCGCGATGCGCGGCACGGTGCTGGAGGGCACGTAACCGAAGGCGGCTTGCACCTCGTGCAGCAGCGGCAGCAGGCCGCCGGGCACCTTGCGCCAGCGCTCGAGCAGCGGAGTCAGCTTGTCGGGCGCCGCTTGGTCGGGATGGGGTGCGGCTGGCGCGGCCGCGGGGCTTGGTAGGGTGCTCATGCGTCTCCTTGGGCTAGTTGTCGATGGGGGCGGTGAGGGAGGTGTAAATGGGTTCGAGCGCGGCGATGCGCCCGGCCGCGCTGTAGGCGGTGAACGAGCGGCCACGGGCAAAGCCGATCAGGGTCTGGCCGCACTGGTTGGCCAAGCTGACGCCGAGCTTGGTGGGTGCCGACACCGCCACCAGCACCGTGATGCCAAAGGTGGCGGCCTTTTGCACCATCTCGAAACTGGCGCGGCTGCTCACCAGGGCAAAGCCGCTGGCCGGGTCGGTGCCGCGCGCGGCCAGGGCGCCGATGAGTTTGTCCAGCGCGTTGTGGCGCCCCACGTCTTCGCGCACGCAGCAGATGCGGCCGTCAGGCTGGCACCAGGCGGCGGCATGCGTGGCCCCGGTGCAGTTGCGCAGCGCTTGCAGCGGCTCCAGCTCGGTCAGCGCGCGCTCGATGGCCTCGGTACCCAAGCGCGGGCCGCGACCGCGCAAATCGGGCAGCGGCCGCAGCACGCCGGGCAGGCTTTCGGTGCCGCACAGGCCGCAGCCGCTGCGCCCCACCAGGTTGCGCTGGCGCAGCGCCAGCAAAGGCTCCAGCGCCGGTGTGGCGATCTCGATCGCCAAGCGCGCACTGCTGCTGCCCACCCAGGTCTGCACGGATTCGTATTGATCCTGCCGTGCAATGCCTTCGCTGAGGGTGAAGCCGAGCGCCAGATCGTCTAGGTCGGCCGGGCTGGCCATCATCACCGCGAAAGGCGTGGCGTTGTATTCGATGGCCACGGGGATTTCCTCGGCCAGTTCGTCCAGCGCAGCCCGGCGCGTGCCGTCGCGCCAACACCAGACCGGTTGAGTGCTTGCACTAGAATAGCTCATGGGGGAAACCCTAATTAACGCATTCAAAAACCAAAGCTTGTATTCGCGGATTATCCAATAAAAAAACCTGCCGTGTTGTGTGTCTTTTGTAGGGTCGCGAAAGCGTCAACAAGATTGGCTTGCAGTGCGGATGCAAATGACCTGGAAGTCGCGAAAAATTCAGAAAAAGCTTATATAGTTCTTTTCTGAGAACTTTAGTTCCGATTAAATAGATTGGGACTTTCCCTAGTGTGTTTTTGATGCTTCTAGGGCATATATTCGCACGTCCGCAGGGCAAGCCCAGCGGCGCGTTTAAGCTCTGGTCTTGCTGATCCATCCACTTGGCGCTGTTCGGGTTAAGTGTTGATGGGTGCTTGATGAATACCAGCAAGTCCCTGAATCACAAGGTTTTTTTCAATCAGATGTGGTAGGCGAACTGAGGGGCATCAGCTCACTTGTCCATGCCTAACCTGAACAGCGCCATCCACTTGAGGAGACACAATGAAATCCAACGCCTCCCCGGCCCCCACCTGGCTGGGTATCGATCTGGTTAAAAACCGCTGGATCTTTCCCCTATTGGGCGCGCTCACCACCTTGATCGGTGGCGCCGCCTATGCCTTTAGCGTGTTTGTGCGCCCGCTCGAAGCCGAATTCGGCTGGACCCGCGCCGAAACCGTTGCCGCCTTTTCCACCGCCATGTTCGTGTTTGGCATTCTGATGTTCGTCGGCGGTTATTTCGTGGACAAATACGGCCCAAAAATCGTGTTCTTTGTGGGCGCGGCCTTTTTGGCCACGTCGCAGATTCTTTCGGCGCAAATCGACACCGTGGTTGAACTGGTGCTGACCTTTGGCGTGGTCGGCGGCATCGGTTTGGGCCTGACTTACACCGCGGCCACGGTGGCGGTGAGCTCGCGCTGGTTCCCGGACAAAAAGGGCACGGCGATCGGCTTTGCGGTGCTGGGTTTTGGTTTGGGGGCGGCGGTGGCGGGGCCGGTCTGGACCGCCAGCATCGCCGCCATCGGCTGGCGTGAAACCTATATGTGGACTGGGGCCGTGTTTGCAATCGGTCTATTCATCATCGGCACGGTACTGCGCTTTCCACCCGCCGACTGGCATTTCGTGCCCGGCCGCGGCTGGGAGCCCATGGACGATGCCACCGCCGCTGCCGCCCGTGGCAAAAACGAGGTCGCCATCAACCCGAACGACCTGACCTTCGCCGAGGCCGCACGCACACCGCAGATGTGGCTCACCGGAGCCATGTTCTTCCTGAGCATCTTTGGTGGCCTGATGGCGGTTTCGCAACTGGCGGCCTTTGCCCGCGACGCCCAGCCGACCGGCATCGGCATGGCCGCCGCCGCCGCCGGCTTGGTGGTGATGACCATGGCCATCTTCAATGGCGCGGGGCGCCCGACTTGGGGCGCCATATCCGACATCATCGGCATCCGCAACGCCTACATGATCGTGATCTGCCTCATGATCGCCGCCATGCTGACCCTGAGCATCGCCGCCACGCCGACCGTGATGTTCGTGGCTGCTGGGCTCACCGGCTTTGCCTTTGGCGGCATACTGGCCCTGAACCCGATCCTGACCACGGCCTTCTTTGGCTCCACCTACGTCGCGCGCATCTACGGCTTGGTGTATTTGATCGGCTTTGGCGGCGGCGGCTTCTTCGGGCCGATGGTGGGCGGCATGGTGCGCACCCAAACCGGCAGCTACGACATGGCCTTCCTGAGCGCGGCCGCCACCGCCACCGTGGCGCTGGTGCTGGCCTTTTTCCTGGTGCCTAAGAGCGGCCAGGAACACCTCAATCGCCCGGGTGCGGCGCCTGCTCCGCGTACCGATGTGGCGGCCTGAGCCCCCACGGTTACACTCAAGAGCCGCGCCCACCACTGCAAGCCGTGCAGTGGTGGGCGCGCGCGCGGCGCACCAAAGGGCAGCCGCTTGATCAACGGCCTGAGGTGAGGCGCTGTCCATGGATGTTTTGCTCGAATTTTTCCACACCTTCCTGACCCAGTTCCAAACCCCCACGCTGGCGTTTTTGCTGGGGGGTATGTTGGCGGCGGCATTGGGCAGCAAGCTCGATATTCCAGACGCCATCTACCGCTTCTGCGTTTTCATGCTGCTGATGCGCATCGGCATTCAGGGCGGCATGGAAATACGCGGCGGCGACATCGGCGCCATGCTGTTGCCGGCCTTGTTCAGCGCCGTAATCGGCATGACGATCGTGGTATTGGGTTGGTTGACCTTGGCGCGCATGAATGGCGTAAAAAAAGACGATGCCCTGGCCACCGCAGGCCTATTTGGCGCCGTCAGTGCGTCCACCATGGCTGCGGCCATGTTTATGCTCGAAGACGAAGGCATTTATTTCGAAGCCTGGGTGCCGGCTTTGTATCCGTTCATGGATATTCCGGCGCTGGTGCTGGCCATCGTATTGGCCAATATGTACTTGAGCAAAAAGGACGGCTCCACCAAGCGGGTGGCGATTTGGCCCATCGTCAAAGAAAGCCTGCAAGGCCCAGCGCTGTCGGCCATGCTGCTGGGTGTGGCGATCGGGCTGTTTACGCGCCCCGAGGCGGTATTTGAAGGCTTTTACGACCTGCTGTTCCGTGGCCTATTGACGGTGTTGATGATCACCATGGGCATCGAGGCCTATCAGCGCCTGAACGAATTGCGCAAGGTCGCGCATTGGTACATCGCCTACGCCTTCGTGATGCCGATCGTGCACGGTTTGATTGCATTTGGTTTGGGTTACGTGGCGCACGTGCTGGTGGGCTTCAGCCCCGGGGGCGTGATCTTGCTGGCGATCATCGCTGCGTCCAGTTCCGATATCTCGGGCCCGCCCACGCTGCGCGCCGGCATCCCCACGGCCAACCCGTCGTCGTACATCGGCTCATCGACCGGCATCGGCACGCCGGTGGCGATCGCCATCTGCATCCCCTTGTTCTTGATCCTCGGACGCTGGGTTTTTGACCTATGATAAGGATTTTGGGTACAGAAATGCTGAACAAGGCCAAGAAGGTGGTGGTGGTCACCGAAAAGATTTTGCTCGACAAGGTGGTGAAGTTGGCCATGGCAGCCGGGGCCACCGGTTACACGGCGGTGTATGCCAACGGACAAGGGCACCGTGGCGTGCGCTCCGACGCCCTGAGCGGACACGGCGAGATTTTTAGCAACGTCAAGATCGAATTCATCACCGCCAGGCCCGAGGTGGCGCAAAAGATCATCGATGGGGTGGTGTCGACCTATTTCGGCAACTACTCCGGCATCTCATACGTGGAAGACGTGGAAGTGGCGCGTACAAGCCAGTTCTGACGGGCACCCTAGCGTGCCCTGCGCGGTCCAACGGCGGCGACACAATCCAAACCAGCTTCGATGCAAGACCGCACCGCCAGCGATCATGGGCACTGGGCCCAAGCCCTGATACAGGGCCGACACAGCACCTCGCCACGGCGCCTGTGCGCGCCGGGGCCCGACGCGGCGCAGCAGCAGCTGATCTTGGCGGCGGCGGCGGCCGGGCCCGACCATGGGCGCATTTTGCCGTGGCGCCTGATTGAGGTGCCGCTGGCGCAGCGCGCGCGCTTGGGGGCGGCTTTTGCGGCGGCCTTGCTGGAGCGCGACCCCCAAGCCAGCGCCGAGCAACTGGCGCAGGCCGCCGACAAAGCGCAGCGCGCGCCTTGGCTGCTGCTGGCGCTGCTGCGCCTAAATGCTGCGGGGGCCGAGATTCCCCAAATCCCCGATCACGAGCGCCTGTTGTCGGCCGGCGCGGCCTTGCAAAACATGCTGCTGCAAGCCAGCGCGCTGGGCTTGGGCTCGAGCCTCACCAGCGGCCAAGCGTTGCAATCGGCCCCGCTGCGGCGTTTGTTTGGCTTGGCCGACGATGAAATGGCGCTGTGCTTTGTCAACATCGGCCATGTGGTGCAGCCCCGGGCAGTGCGCGAGCGGCCCGCCGTGGACGCTTACTTTAGCCGCTTGGCTGCGCCGACTCCAAGCTGACGCGCCGCAATGACCTTGGCCTCTGATGCAAACTGGCCCGTGACGGCCTTGGTGCTGGCTGGCGGGCGCGGCAGCCGCATGGGCGGGGTGGACAAGGGGCTGGTGCGCTTGCAAGGGGTGCCGCTGGTGCAGTGGGCGCTGCAGCGCTTGCGCGCGCAAGTCACCGATGGCGCCGATGCTGGAGCCGGGCCGCTGCAACTGGCGATCAATGCCAACCGCGAATGGGCCGACTACGCCGCCTTCGGGCTGCCGGTGTGGCCGGATCCGGTGGGGCATTTTGCCGGCCCGTTGGCGGGTTTTGCCGCCGGTTTGCAGCACTGCCGCACGCCTTTGCTGCTCACGGTGCCCTGCGATGTGCCGTTGTTTCCGCTCGATCTGCTGCGGCGCTTGCACCACGCCCTGCTGCAGGAACAGGCCGACATGGCGCTCGCCGCTGCGCCCGATGAGTGCGGAACCCTGCGCTGGCAACCGGTTTTTTGTCTGATGCGCGCCAGTCTGCGCCCCAGTCTGCTCGATTACATCGCCCAAGGGGGCGGCAAGGTGCAGGCGTGGGCGCGCACGCAGCGTTGCGCCGTGGTGCCCTTCGATGCCCCCACCGACAACCCGCTGGCTTTTCGCAACCTGAATACGCCGCAGGAGCTGCGCGAGTTGGAGGCGCAGCTGGCCGCGCTCGGCGCGGGGGCCGGCCTCCCGTTGGACCGACCGATGGCACCGCAACCGGCGCCGGGGTGATCATTGCCAGGGCAATGCCTGCAAGCGCGCCACTTCTTCAACGTGGCGCAGCCGCGCATCGATGATCGACTGCTCGATGTGATCGGCGGCACCCGGTGCCTGTCCCAACCGGCGCGCGGCGCGCAACCGCTCCAGGGCGCCGGGGGCGTCGAGCAGGGCCAGCCGGGCCTCGGCTTCGGCGCGGGCGGCGCGCACGGGCTGCTGCTGCGCCAGATGCAGCCCGGCCAGGGTTTGCCAAGCCAAGGCGTCGTTGGGGTGCAAGCTGGTGCGCGCTTGAAGGCGCGCGATCGCCAGCCGCTGCAGTTCGGTGCCGTGCTGCAAGCTGGCTTGGGCCCCGAGCAGCAGCGCAGCCCGGCGATCTGATTGCAGCGCGGCTTGCAGCAGGGTGCTAAGCTGCTGCTGTTGTGCCAGCGGCAGCGCTTGCGGCGGCAGCAGCAGCAACAGCTCGAGTTGCAGCCAGCGCAGCAGTTCGTGGGTGGCGGGGTCGGTGGGGGCGGCGAGGGCTTGCAAGCGCTGCAAGCCCTGCAGCGCCAGCGCCGGTTCGCGCAGCCGCGCTGCGGCCAAGGTGGCGGCGTAGAGGCGGCCCAGTTCCCCGCTCTCTAGGGCCGTGGGCAAGTGGTTGGCCGCCGGCCCAGCGCTGGGTGCGCGCAGGGTGGCGGCCAAGGCTTGCAGCCGATCGCTGCCGGTTTCCGACAACACGCGTGCCCGCGCGGCCATCAGCGCATGCACCGGCGCCGCCACCGGGCTTTGGCCTTGGCGCGCCGGCCCCAGATCGTGCAGCCGCGCCTCGATGTCGGCGCTGCGCTCGGCGGTCATCGGGTGGGTGCGCAGGTAGGGGAAGGCGCCGCCGTCGTTGAGCCGCGCAGCGGCTTGCAGCTTGTCGAACAGGGTGACGAAACCGCGGCCATCGAAGCCGGCTTCGGCCATGATGTCCAGCCCCACGCGGTCGGCCTCGCGCTCCATGTCGCGCGAAAACGCGAGCTGCCCTTGCAGCGCCATCGCCTGCCCGCCGGCCACGGCGGCGCTGGCGATGTCGGCGTTGCGCGCGGCGTTGGCGGCCAGCGCACCCAGTATCATGGCCCCGATCACCCACGGCGTTTGCTGCTGGCCGTGCTCGATGCGGCGCGCGATGTGGCGCTGCGACACGTGCGCCAGCTCGTGCGCCAGCACGGCGGCGATTTCGTCGGCGCTGCTGCTGATGGCCAGCAGCCCCAAATGCAGGCCCAGGTAGCCACCGGGCAGGGCAAAGGCGTTGACGCTGCGCTCGCGGCTGAGCAGCAGCTCCCAGGCAAAGCGCTCGGCCAGTTCGGGCGAGACCTCGCCGCGGCGCTGGGCCGCTTGCATCAGCGGCTGCCAAATGCTTTGCAGGTAGTCGTGCAGCAGCGGGTCGTCGATGAAGTCGGGGCTGCGGTAGAGCGAGCGCGCGATTTCGTCGCCCAAGCGCCGCTCCTGCGCCAACGACAGCGCGCTGGCGCCGCCCAAGGCGGGCAGGCTGGGCGTGGCCGCCGCAGCGGGTGGCACGGTGGCGGGCAGCACCAGCACCGCCAGCCCCAAGGCCAGCAACCAGGGGCGGCAGCGCTGCAACAGATTCGGTCTCATGGCCGTATGATGCCAGCTTGGCGCAAAAGTGCGCTCCATCCGTCGTCGCCAGCCCTCTAGGCCCCTCCGCCACCCCTCTAGCAGCCAGAAAATGCCCGAACAATTAACCCATTTTGACACCCAAGGTCAGGCCCACATGGTCGATGTGGGGGCCAAGCCGGCCAGCCACCGCGTGGCGGTGGCCGAGGGCCTGATCCGGCTCGAAGCGGCCACCTTGGGGCTGATCGAAGCCGGCAGCGCAAAAAAAGGCGATGTGTTGGGCGTGGCGCGGCTGGCCGGCATCATGGCGGCCAAAAAAACCAGCGATCTCATCCCACTGTGCCACCCAGTGGCGCTGACCCGGGTGGCGCTGGAGTTTGAGTTGCTGCCCAGCCCCCCGGCCGTGCGCTGCACCGCCCGCGCCGAGACCGTGGGCCCGACCGGGGTCGAGATGGAAGCGCTCACCGCCGTGCAAGTGGCGCTGCTGACGATCTACGACATGTGCAAGGCGGTGGACCGGGACATGGAGATCACCGGCGTGCGCCTGCTGCACAAAGCCGGCGGGCGCTCGGGCGACTACCGGGCCCCAGACCAGAGCGCCACAGTGGTTTAGTAGCTGTACACGCCGCGGCCGCTCTTGCGACCCAAGCGGCCGGCGGCCACCAGTTCTTTGAGCAGCGGGCAGGGGCGGTATTTGCTGTCGTTGAACTCGGACACAAAGACGTTCATCACCGCCAGGCAGACGTCGAGCCCGATCAGGTCGGCCAGCGCCAGTGGGCCGATGGGGTGGTTGCAGCCCAGCTTCATGCCGGCGTCGATGTCTTCGGCGCTGGCCAGCCCCTCGGCGAGCACAAAAAACGCCTCGTTGATCATCGGGATCAGCACCCGGTTGACGACAAAACCGGGCGCGTTTTTGACCGTGATCGGCGTTTTGCCGAGCTTGAGCGCGAGCGCATGCACGGCGGCATGGGTGGCGTCGCTGGTCTGCAGGCCACGGATGAGCTCGACCAGCGCCATCATCGGCACCGGGTTGAAAAAGTGCATGCCGATGAAGCGCTCGGGCCGCCCGCTCAAGGCCGCCAGCTGGGTGATGCTGATCGAGCTGGTGTTGGTGGCGACCACGGTTTCGGCCGGCAGCAGCGCGTCGAGTTGGCGCAGGATGCTGAGCTTGAGCTCGAGGTTTTCGGTGGCGGCCTCGATCACCAGTTGCGCCCCTTGCAGCGCGGCGTAGTCGGTGCCGACCTGGATGCGTGCCAGCGCGGCGTCTTTGTCGGCAGCGCTGATCTTGTCTTTTTTCAGCAGGCGCTCGAGGCTGCCGGTGACGGCGGCCAAGCCCTTTTGCACCGCGGCGGCGTTGATGTCAACCATCACGACCGCGACGCCGTTGAGCGCGCAGACCTGCGCGATGCCGTGGCCCATGGTGCCGGCGCCAAGGATGCCGACGGTGTGGATTTCGCTCATGTGTGCTCTCCTGAGGGGTTGGATAAGGCTGTAGGGAACAGGGTCATTATGCCGTTGCGCGCTCGCCCGAGCATGACAATTCGGTGGCGCCAGCGCGTCCCTTTGGCGCCATGCCGCGCGCCCAAAGCCAAAGCCCCGAGGGCGGTGACGCACTCGGGGCTTCGGGGCCACCTCACCAAGGCACGGAAATCATCCGGCCTAGGTGGGGAGCAGATCGGTGCCGATCAGGCAACCGATAGATCAGGCAGCCGATTTGCTGGAACGGGCAGCCGGTTTGGCGCTGGCAGCAGCGGTGCTGGTGACGGCGTTGAAGTTGGCTTCGGCCAGCTCGGTGGCTTGCTTGACGGCTTTTTGCACCGATTCCATGGCGGCGCTGGCGGTCGAGACGGCGCTTTTCACGGCAGCCACGGCCGACTCCGAACCCTGGGGCGCGTTTTTCACGGCGCTGTCCACGGCGGCGACGAACTGCTTTTGCGCGTCCGAGGCTTGGGCTTCGGCGACTTTGCTCAGCTCGGCGCCCATGCCGGTGGCGATTTCGTACAGGTGGCGGCTGTAGGAAGCGGCTTTCTCGGCCAAGGGTTGCAGGGCGGCGCTTTGCAGGGCGACCACGTCTTGCAGGTCTTTGGCACCCAGCACGGCTTGGGCGTGGCTGGCGCTTTCCGACAGCGAAGCGCGGGCGGCTTGCAGGTTCAGCTCGTTCAGGCGCTCGACGCTGGCCAGCGCCTTGCTGCTCAGATCGAACAGGGTGGAGACTTGGGCTTTTTGGGCGGCGAGGATTTGTTCAACGGTCAACATGGCAGGGTTCCTTAAAAAGGTTGAGGGCAAAAGATCTGACAGTTCGAAAACTGTAGCGCGCGTTTGCGTCAAAACCGTGTCAGCCCGGATTTGCTGCGCTGCAACATGAAACGAAGTATAGGGGCTTTTGCGCGCTTTGCAAGTCTTTTTTGTTGCGGTGCAACAAAAAACCCCAAAAACCCTCAGAGCACGTGCCCGACCGGCTTGTGCCACAGTCAAAGGGAACTCTGCCGCTGGGCGGTGTCGAATCGCAGCCTCTCAACCTCAACCTCACAGGATCTTCATGCTCTACGCCTCCCTCAAAACCGTGCACCTGCTGGCCATCATCATTTGGCTGGGCGGCATGGCGTTTGCCCTGTTCTTTCTGCGCCCGGCGCTGGCCACGCTCGAGCCGGCGGTGCGCCTGCCGCTCATGCACGAGGTCATGCGGCGCTTCACCAACGCCATCATCGCGGTGTCGCTGATCACGCTGTTTACCGGCCTGTGGATGATCGGCAACGTGGCGCGCGCCGCCTCTGAGGGGGGGGGCAGCTTCACCATGCCGCTGGACTGGAAAGTGATGTCCACTTTGGGTGTGCTGATGATCCTGATTTTTGGCCACATCCGCTTTGCCCTGTTCAAGCGCTGCGACAAGTCGGTGCAGGCCAAGGACTGGCCGGCGGCCGCTGCAGTGATGGAAAAAGTGCGGTTCTGGGTGCTGGTGAATCTGGCCATCGGCGTGTTCATCGTCGCCTTCACCCTGCTCAACTGAGCGCTTACCCGGCCGCCCTCAGCCAGCAGGCTACAACCAGCCGCCCCCAGAATCCACCCGCAACGTGCCCTCAGAGCGTCTGGCTTTAGGCGCGTTGGGCGGTCTGCAGCGGCAGCTCGAGGTGGCGCAGGTCCGGGTCTTCGGGGTGTACGCTGATGTGAAAACCGAGCTTGCGCCCCAACCCCAGCATGCCGTCGTTTTCGCGCAGCACCGCGCCCACGATGCGCTCGGTGCCGTGGGCGCGCAGGTAGCGGATGAGCTTATCCATCAGAATCCAGCCCAGCCGGTGCCCCTTCATGTCGGAGCGCACCAGTACGCCGAATTCGGCTTCGAGGTTATCCGGGTCGCCCAAGCCGCGCACGTCGCCGATCATCTCCTCGCCGCCGTCGGGCAGGGGCAGGGTGGCGATGAAGGCCATCTCGCGCTCGTAGTCGATCTGCGTCATGCGCGCCAGCTCGCTGTGCTCGAAGCTGCGCCGGCTGTAGAACAGGCGCAGGCGGATGTCTTCGGGGTCGAGTTGCTCAAAAAAGCGCTCCAGCAGCCCTTCGTCCTCGGGCCGGATCGGGCGCAGCGTGAGCGTGCGGCCGTCGGCAAAGGGCAGGGTTTCGATCAGCTCGAGCGGATAGGGCCGGATGGCAAAGTTGGCCGCCCCGGCCGGGCGTTGGCGGCTCAGGCGCAGCCGCGCATCGAGCACCAGCGCACCTTCGGGGTTGAGCAGCAAGGGGTTGATGTCGAGTTCGGCGATTTCGGGCACCTCGGCCAGCAGCTGCGACACCGCCACCAGGGCGTCGATGAGCGCCTCCAGCTTGGCCGCGGGCACGTTGCGGTAGCCCTGCAGCAGCCGCGCCACGCGGGTGCGCTCGACCAGCGAGCGCGCCAGCTTGCCGTTGAGCGGCGGCAGCGCCACCGAGCGATCCGCCAGCACCTCGACCGCCACACCGCCTTGCCCGAACACCATCACCGGGCCAAACAGCGGGTCGATGCGCGCACCGATGATCAGCTCGTGCGCGTGCTGGCGCCGCACCATGGGCTGCACGGTGAAGCCTTCGATGCGCGCCTGCGGCAGGAGCTGCAGCACGCGCTCGAGCATCGAGCGCGCCGCCTGTTCCACTTCGGCGGCGTTGTGCAGGTTCAGGCGCACGCCGCCGACGTCGGATTTGTGCGTGATGTCGTGCGACAAAATTTTGAGCGCCACCGGAAAGCCCAGCGTGCCGGCAGCATAGACGGCCGCCTCGGGTTCTGGGGGCACGACCCGAGTGGGCGTGACCGGCAAGCCGGCGCGTTTGAGCAGTTCTTTGGTTTCGGGCTCGGTGAGCCACTCGCGCCCGTCGGCCAGCACGAACTCGACCAGTTCGCGGATGCCGGATTTATCGAGGCGACCATCCAGTGGCGCGGCGGGCGGGGTCTCCATCAGGTCGATCTGGTGGTGCCGGTGCAGGCGCAGCGAGGCGAAGGCGCGCACCGCGTCTTCCGGGGTGTCGTAGTCGGGGATGCCGGCGGCGCGAAACAGCGCGCTGGCCTCGGCCACAGCCTGCGTGCCCAGCCAGCAGCCGAGCACGCGCACCGGTTTTTCGCTCGCCAGCGGCAGCAGCGCCTGCGCGATGTCGAGGCTGGGCACGTGGCCGGTGGGGGCGTGCACCAGCAGCACGGCGCAGTCGCGCTCGCGCAGCAAGATGCGCAGGGCGTCGAGGTAGCGCTGCGGTGGCGCGTCGCCGCCGATGTCCACCGGGTTGGAGCGCGACCAGCCGACGGGCAGCACCGCGTCGAGCTCGGCGATGCGCTCGGGGCTCAGGCGCGCCAGCTGCACGCGGGCGTAGTCGGCGGCGTCGGCGGCCAGCACGCCGGCCCCGCCGCCGTTGGTGAGCACGATCAGCTGTTCGCTGCGGTTGTCGCGAAAGCGCGCCAGCAGCTCGGCCGCCATGAACAGGTGCTGCAACCGGAACACGCGCAGCATGCCGGCGCGCGACACGGCGGCGTCAAAGACGCGGTCGCTGCCGGCCAGCGCCGCGCTGTGCGTGGAGGCGGCCTGCTGGCCTTGGCCCGAGCGCCCGCCCTTGACCACGATCAGCGGTTTGTTGCGCGCCGCCACCCGGGCGGCCGACAAAAATTTGCGCGGCGCGTCCAGCGTCTCGACGTAGAGCATGATGGCGCGCGTGCGCGCATCGCTGGCGAGGTAGTCGAGCACGTCGGCGAAATCGACGTCGGCGTGCTCGCCCAAGGCGATGAAGTGCGAAAAGCCGATCTGGCGCGAGCTGGCCCAGTCCATCATGGCCGTGACCAGCGCCGCCGACTGCGACACGAAAGCCACCGATCCGGGTTGTGCGCCCACCTGCGCCAAGCTGATGTTGAGCCCCAAGTGGGGCACCAGCAGGCCGGTGCAGTCGGGGCCGAGGATGCGCAGCGCGTAGGGCTGGGCCGCCGCCAGCATGGCCTGCTTTTGCGCCGCGCTCAAGCCCGTGCTCACCACCACCGCCGCCTTGCAGCCGCGCGCGCCCAAGGCACCGATCAGGCTGGGTACGGTCGCCGCTGGGGTGCAGATCACGGCCAGATCGGGCGTTTGCGGCAACTCGGCCACGCTGTGCCAGACCTTGTGCGTGCCCAACTGGCGCAGGCGTGGGTTGACGGCGTGCAGCGTGCCCTTGAACTCGGCCGCGAGCCGGTTCCAGATCGCGGTGCCGTCGCGCTGTGGCCGGTCCGAAGCCCCAAAAACCGCGACGCTGCGCGGGGCCAACAAAGCATGCAAATGGCGGGTCATCATGGTGGTTTGCGCGGTGGCATCCAAGCGATCAGGGCCGAGCGCATGGCTTCTTCGACGCTCATGTCGATCGGTGTGAGCCAGGCGCGTGGAACGAACACAGTGTAGCCGCCGATCATGTAGCCCATGGGCAAATACACCGCGACCCGGTCGCCTTGCAAAAAACCCGTGGGCAGACCGGCGAGGTGGTTGCGCGTGACCAAACCCACCACTTCGAGCGGCTGCTCGGGCCAGCGCAAAATCACCACCTGCTGCGTGGTTTCGCCGGGGCTTTGCGGTGAAAAATAGTCGGCAAAACTTTTGAGCGAGTTGTAGATGCTGCGCACCACCGGGATGTTGGTGAAGGGCAGTTCGACCCAATTGAGCAGGCGCGAGGTGTCTTGGCGCGAGATCAGGTAGCCGGTTAGGATGATGATGCCGATGGCCACCAGCAACCCCAAACCGGGGATGTAGAGGCTGCCCAGCAGCGGGCGAATCAGGTAGGAAGCCAGCGACTCCGACCATGCCACCAAGGCAAACAGCAGGTAAACGGTGAGCAACAGCGGCAAAATGGTGATCAGGCCGCGCAGAAAGTACTGCGGCAGGCGTTTGACGAGGGCGGTCGGGCGGGTGGAATCCATGGGGGGCGCTCGGTTGAAAGCCGCAAGCGTGACAGTTTCTTGCAGCAGAGCCGATTGTGCGCGATGATCGCAAGCCGGTGTCGATGGCACGCGGCCGGGTGTCTGTGGGTGGCAACGGGCCAATCGGCCAAGAAAGGGGATATGGGCAAATTGTTGGATGGGTTGGCGTGGCTGCTGGGCGCGTTGCTGCGCTTGGTGCTGTGGCTGTTTTTGCTCGGGATCGGGCTGCTGCTGCTGGTCGTGGCGCTGCCCTTGCTGCTGCTGGGCGCTCTGTGGGCCTTGCTGCGCGGGCGGCGCGTGGCCGTGCCGCTGGCGGCCGAGCTGCTGCGCCGCCAGATGCAGGAGCGGATGCGCGCGCGCGGGCGCGGCTGGGGTGGGCGGGCTGGTCGCGGCCCCGGCCCCGGCGCTGCCGCTGGGCGTGGCGACGAGGTGGTCGATGTCGAGGCGCGCGATGTCGAGGTGCGCGAGGGCCAGACCCCCAACCCGACCTTGCCCGGCGACGGCCCAAGCAGGCCCCCCGGCGACCCGCGCCCATAACACAGCGGCCGACGGCGCCACCACGCCGGCCCCTCTAGGCTGTGTGCGGCCGCAGGGCAGGGCGCAGAGGGCTTTGGCCTAGCTGGCTTGGCGCGCCTGGCGCTGCAGCGCCGCCTCGTAGAGCGCGTTGCGCGGCGCGCCGGTGATCTCGGCACACAGGCGCACGGCGGTTTTCAGGGGCAGTTCGGGCAGCAGCAGATCGAGCACGCGCAGCGCCTCGGCACCTAGGCCGGCCTCGGGTCCGGCCTCGGGGTCGGTGGCCGGTGCGGCCTCGGGCGGGTGCAGCAGCAGGGCGAATTCGCCGCGCAGGCGCTGCGGCTTGGCCGCCAGCCAAGCGGGCAGGTCGGCGCAGGGCAGGGTGGCGATCTCCTCGAACTGCTTGGTCAGCTCGCGGCCCACGGTGAGGCGCCGCGCACCCAAGGCCGCCAGTTCGCGCGCCAGCGCCGGGATGCGGTGCGGGGCCTCGAGCAGCACGCCGGCCTGCGGCAGTTGCGCCAAGCGGCGCAGCGCGCGCTCGCGCGCCGCCCCCTTGGCGGGCAGAAAGCCGAGGAACACAAAACCCGGCGCCGCCTCGCTCTCGACCCAGCCGGCCACGCTGAGCAAGGCGGTGAGGCTGCTGGCGCCGGGCAGCGGCACGCAGCGCAGGCCGGCGGCGGCCACGGCTTGGCACAGCCGGGCGCCGGGGTCGCTGATGCCGGGGGTGCCGGCGTCGCTCACGTAGGCGATGCGCGCGCCGGCCTGCAGCCGCGCCACCACGGCGGCGGCGGCTTCGCGCTCGTTGTGCTGATGCAGCGCCAGCAAGGGGCGCTCGATGCCGTAGGCACGCAGCAGCGCGGCGCTGTGGCGCGTGTCTTCGCAGGCCACGGCATCGACTTGCTGCAGCAGGTGCAGCGCGCGCAGGCTGATGTCGGCCAAGTTGCCGATCGGGGTCGCCACCAGGTACAGGGTGGCCGGCGGATAATGCTGCGCACCGGCCACTGCCTGGGCGGCTTGCAGGGCCAGTGCGCCCGAGGGGTTGACAGAGACCATGAGCGAAATCTTAAAACCAGCCACCGATGCGGCGACCAAGGCAGCGGCAACCAAGCCGAGGCCAGCCAAGCCAGCGCCAACCGGCAACGCAACGCCAGCCCCAAGCACCAAGGCCCCAAGCACCAAAGAACGTGGCGCCGCCGCCGAGGCGCTGGCCCTGGCCTACCTGCAGCGCCAAGGTTTGCGTTTGCTGGGGCGCAATTTTCGCACGCCGGGGCGCGGCGGCGGCGAGATCGACCTGATTCTGCGCGAGCGCGACGGCACGCTGGTGTTCGTGGAGGTGCGTCAGCGCCGCCAGCGCAGCCACGGTGGGGCGGCGGCGTCGGTCTCGGTGCTCAAGCAGCGGCGCCTGTTGTTTGCCGCGCGGCATTATTTGCTGCGCTGGGCCCAGCTGCCGCCGTGCCGCTTCGATGTGGTGGCGGTGCAAGGCGAAGGCGAGGCGCTGCACTTCGAATGGATACGCGCCGCCTTCAGCGCCGACGGGTTTTAATCGCAAGGGTCTTTGTTGAAGCCATAAACAAAGCGTTACCCCTGCGGCGCCGAACCCAAGTGGGCGCCGCCTCACCGCACAGGTATGATGGGCGGATTGAAACATCTGCAAGGAATTTGGCCATGGCTTTAGATAGGGTATCGCGCAGCGCGCGGCTGTGGGCGGTGGCGGCGCTGGCGCTGGCGGCGGCGATGGGTCTGTCGGCCTGCGCGCCGCTGATCGCGGGCGGCGCGGTGGCCGGCACGGTGCTGGTGGCCACCGACCGCCGCACCTCGGGCGCCATGCTCGAAGACCAAGGCATCGAGATGCGCGCCGCCAGCCGGCTGCGCGCCGAGATCGGCAACCGCGGCCGCGTCAACGTCACCAGCTACAACCGGCGCGTGCTCATCACCGGCGAAGTGTCCACCGAGGCCGACCGCGCGCTGGCGCTGCGCGTGGTGGCCGGGGTGGAAAACGTGCTGGCGGTGGTCGATGAACTGGCCGTCATGGGTTCGCCTTCGCTCACTGCGCGCTCGGCCGATCTGCTGGTGAGCGCGCGCGTGCGCGCCGGCCTGATCGACGCCGCCGACTTGTCCTCCAACGCGTTTTTGATCGTCACCGAGCGCGGCACCGTCTATCTGCTGGGCCGGGTGACGGCGCGCGAAGCCGACCGGGCCACCGAGATCGCGCGCCGCACCGCTGGCGTGCAGCGCGTGGTGCGGGTGTTCGAGCTCATCACCGAAGCAGAGCTGGCGCGCATCGCGCCGGCACCGGCGCCGGCCAACGCGGCCCCCCGAGCCCCCGCAGGCAATTAAGGGGCGCAAGGAAAGAGCGCAGGGAAAGGGTGCAGAGGCAGAAGGACGCGGGCAACAAGCGCGCCCCGCAGCGCCTCTAGCGCAGCCGCCGCACCAGGCTCGAGGTGTCCCAGCGGCCGCCGCCCATGCGCTGCACGTCGGCGTAGAACTGGTCCACCAGCGCCGTCACCGGCAGCGAGGCGCCGTTGCGCTGCGCCTCGGCCAGCACCAGCCCCAAGTCTTTGCGCATCCAGTCCACCGCAAAGCCGAAGTCGAAGCGATCGGCCACCATGGTCGGGCCGCGCTGCTGCAGCTGCCAGCTCTGCGCCGCGCCTTGGCCGATGACCTCGAGCACCTGCCCCATGTCGAGTCCGGCGCGCTGGCCAAAAGCCACCGCCTCGCTCAAGCCCTGCAGCAGCCCGGCGATGCAGATTTGGTTCACCATCTTGGTGAGCTGCCCGGCGCCGCAGGGCCCCATCAGCGTCACGGCGCGGGCGTAGGCCTGCAAGGTGGGGCGCACGCGCTCGAAGGCCTCGGGTGCGCCGCCGCACATCAGCGTGAGTTGCCCGTTTTGCGCCCCCAGTTGGCCGCCCGAGACCGGGGCGTCGAGAAAATGCAGCCCGCGCGAGCGAGCCAGCGCGTCGAGCTCGCGCGCCAGCTCGACCGAGGCGGTGGTGTGGTCCACCAGCAGCGCGCCTGCGCTCAAGCCGGCCATGGCGCCGTGCACGCCCAGCAGCACCGCGCGCACGTCGGCGTCGTTGCCCACGCAGCACAACACCGCGTCGGCCCCCAGCGCGGCCAGCCGCGGCGTGGGCTGGCTGGCGCCACCGAACTCGGCCACCCAGGCCTGCGCCTTGGCGGGGTTGCGGTTATAGACCGTGACTTGGTGCCCGGCCTGCGCCAAGTGGCCGGCCATGGGAAAGCCCATCGCGCCCAAGCCGATGAAGGCCAGCTTGAGCGACGCCACAGCGGCGTGGGGTTTGGGATTCAGGCTGGGCATGGTGGTTTAGAGGATTTGCAGGTGTTCGGTGCCCGCCCCCAGATCGGTGTTGCGGGCGCGCTGGCTTTGCAGCTTGATGCGCAGCTTGAGGTCGTTTTGCGAGTCGGCGTTGCGGATGGCTTCTTCGTAGCTGATCAGGTTGGCTTCGAAGGCCGTAAAGAGCGACTGGTCGAAGGTCTGCATACCAACCTCGACGCTCTTTTTCATAGTTTCCTTGAGCTCGTTGATCTCGCCCTTCATGATCTGGTCGGCGATCAGGCCGCTGTGCAGCAAAATCTCGACCACGGCGTAGCGGCCCTTGCCGTCTTGGCGTGGCAGCAGGCGCTGCGCCACCATGCCGCGCAGGTTGAGCGAGACGTCCTTCAGAATCTGGGCGTGCACCGCTTCGGGGAAGAAGTTGATGATGCGCTCCATGGCCTGGTTGGCGCTGTTGGCGTGCAGCGTGGCCAAGCACAAATGCCCGGTTTCCGAGAACGAAATCGCGTGCTGCATGGTTTCGCGGTCGCGGATCTCGCCCATCAAAATCACGTTCGGGGCTTGGCGCAGCGAGTTCTTGAGGGCAATGTCCCAGCCGTCGGTGTCGAGCCCCACTTCGCGTTGCGTCACGATGCAGTTTTTGTGCTGGTGCACGAACTCCACCGGGTCTTCGATGGTCACGATGTGCTCGTGCGTGTGCTCGTTGCGCCAGTCCACCATCGCCGCCAGCGTGGTCGATTTGCCCGAACCGGTGCCGCCCACCAAGATGCAGATGCCGCGTTTGGCCAGCGCCAGGTTTTTGAGCACCTGCGGCAGCCCCAAGCTGTCGATGGTCGGGATTTTGGCCGGAATGGTGCGCATCACCAGCCCGACCTTGCCCATCTGCACGAAGGCGTTGACGCGAAAGCGCCCGATGCCACCCGGCGCGATGGCGAAATTGCACTCCATGGTGCGTTCGAACTCGGCCGACTGCTTGTCGTTCATGAGCGCGCGCGCCAGCGCCTGCGTGTGCTGGCCCGAAAGCGGCTGCGGCGAGACCTTGGTGATCTTGCCATCGACCTTGATCGCCGGCGGGAAGTCGGCGGTGAGAAACAGATCGCTGCCGTTGCGGCTCACCAGCAGGCGCAGCAGGTCGTTGACGAATTGGCTGGCTTGATCGCGTTCCATGGCGGCCTCTTTGGTGGTGACTAAGCGGGGTTGGGGGTTAAGCGGTTATCAGCCGGGGAAGTTTTCCGGGATTTTGGCTTTGGCGCGGGCCTCGGCCACGTGCACGCGGTTGCCACGCACCAGGTTCATCAGGCTCTGATCCAGCGTCTGCATGCCAAAGCCGTTGCCGGTCTGGATGGCCGAGTACATCTGCGCCACCTTGTTTTCACGGATCAGGTTGCGGATCGCCGGGGTGCCCATCATGATCTCGTGCGCGGCCACGCGGCCGTTGCCGTCGGCGGTCTTGAGCAGGGTCTGCGAGATCACGGCCACCAGCGACTCCGACAGCATGGCACGCACCATCTCTTTTTCTTCGGGCGGAAAGACGTCGATGATGCGGTCGATGGTCTTGGCCGCGCTCGAGGTGTGCAGGGTGCCAAACACCAGGTGCCCGGTTTCGGCGGCGGTCATGGCCAAGCGGATGGTCTCGAGGTCGCGCATCTCGCCCACCAGCACCACGTCGGGGTCTTCGCGCAGGGCCGAGCGCAGCGCCGCCGCAAAGCTCAGCGTCATGGTGTTGACTTCGCGCTGGTTGATCAGGCTTTTTTTGGATTCGTGCACGAACTCGATCGGGTCTTCGATCGTCAGGATGTGGCCGTAGTCGTGCTCGTTGCGGTGGTTGACCATCGCCGCCAGAGTGGTCGATTTGCCGGAACCGGTCGGGCCGGTGACCAGCACCAGCCCGCGCGGCTTGAGCGCGAGCTCGGCAAAGATCTTGGGGCAGTTGAGGTCTTCGAGCGAGAGGATTTTGGACGGAATGGTGCGAAACACCGCCGCCGCGCCGCGTTTTTGGTTGAAGGCATTGACGCGAAAGCGCGCCAAGCCCTCGATTTCGAACGAGAAATCGACCTCCAGGAACTCCTCGTAGTGCTTGCGCTGGGCGTCGTTCATGATGTCATAGACCATGGCGTGCACCTGCTTGTGCTCGAGCGGCTCGACGTTGAGGCGGCGCACGTCGCCGTGCACCCGTATCATCGGCGGCAGGCCAGCCGACAGGTGCAAGTCTGAGGCTTTGTTTTTGTGGCTGAAGGCCAGCAGCTGGGTGATGTCCATCGACTCGTCCAAATTTGATATGACCGCAACATTATGACAACGATTGACGACCGGCTGCTGCAGGTGCGCGCGCGCATCGCCCGGGCCTGTGCCCAGCACGGTCGCGATCCGGCCAGCGTGGCCCTGCTGGCGGTGAGCAAAACCATGAGCCCGGCGGCGGTGCGGGAGGCGGTGCAAGCCGGCCAGCGCGCCTTTGGCGAGAACTACGTGCAAGAGGGGGTGAGCAAAATCGCCGCCTTGCGCGCCTTGGGCTGCGCCGATTTGCAGTGGCATTACATTGGGGCGCTGCAAAGCAACAAAACGCGCGCCGTGGCCGAACACTTCGACTGGGTGCACGGCATCGAACGGCTGGCCATCGCCCAGCGCCTGAGCGCGCAGCGCCCGCCCGGGCTTGCGCCGCTGCAGGTGTGCATCCAAGTCAACCTCGACGGCGGGCCGAACAAGGCCGGCGTGCCCGCGCCCGAGGCGCTGGCGCTGGCGCAGCAGCTGCTGGGGCTGCCGCGCTTGCGCTTGCGCGGCCTGATGTGCATCCCCGAACCAGCGTCCGATTTTGCCGCCCAGTGCGCGCTGTTTGGCCAGTTGCGCGCGCTGTTGGCGCAGCTGCAAGCGGCGTGGCCGCCGGGTGCGGCCGCGCTCGACACGCTGTCGATGGGCATGAGCGCCGACCTCGAGGCGGCCGTGGCCAGCGGCAGCACGCTGGTGCGCGTGGGCAGTGCGATCTTTGGCCCGCGCGCTTAAGGGGTTGTGGCAGCGCCCGCCTCGGGCAAGGAGAAGTAGAAGGTGCTGCCTTGGTCGGGGGCGCTGTCGGCCCAGATGCGTCCGCCGTGGCGCTCGACGATGCGCCGGCACAGCGCCAGCCCGATGCCCACGCCCTCGAAGTCGCGCGCGCGGTGCAGGCGCTGGAACACGCCAAACAGGCGCTCGGCGCGCTGGGTGTCGAAGCCCACGCCGTTGTCTTGCACCCAGAACACCAGCTCGGGCGCGCCCTCGGGGCCGGTCTGGGGGCGCCAGCCGACGTGGATTTCCACCCGCGGGCGCGGTCGGCTGTATTTGAGCGCGTTGGCCAGCAGGTTGTCCCACACCTGGCTGAGCAGCCGCGGGTCGCCCTGCACCTGCGGCAACTCGGGCGGCAGGTGCCAGCACAGGCACTCGCTGGGGCGTTGCAGGGCGGGGTCGTGCAGCACGCGGTTGCGGCTGGAGTGCAGCAGGTCGGTCATCGACAGCTCGCGCCGTTGCAGCGCCGAGCGGCCCAAGCGCGAAAAGGCCAGCAGGCCGTCGATGAGCTGGCCCATGTGTTCGGCCGCCGAACCGATGGTGGCCAAGTGCCGCTGCACCTCGGGCCCCAGTTGCGGCCCCAGGTCTTCGCGCAGCAGCTCGAGGTAGCTGCTGATGTGGCGCAACGGCGCGCGCAGATCGTGCGACACCGAGGCGCTGAAGGCTTCCAGGTCGTGGTTGATTTCTTGCAACTGGCGCGTGCGCTCTTGCACCTTGGCGTCGAGTGCGCTGTTGAGTTGCTCGAGCAGTTCGAGCAGGCGCTTGGTCTCGGTCTGGTCGCGCATCAGGCAGGCGTAGCCCTGCAGTTCGCCCGCATCCGGGTCGTGCAAGGCGGTGAGCACGGTCTGGGCCCAGAACAGGCTGCCGTCGGCGCGCAACTGCCAGCCCGGGGTTTCGCTCTGGCCCAGCAGGGTAGCGCGCTCGATGCCTAGCGTCATCGGGTCGGCGGCGTCGTCGGCTTGCGGACCGGGCTGGGTGCCGGGCTGGGTGGTGCGGGCGTGCGGCTGGCGCACTGGGGTGAAGCGGGCCACGCTCTGACCCAGCATCTGCGGCGCGCTCCAGCCCAGCAAGCGCTCGGCGCTGGGCGTCCAGTCGCTGACGCGGCCGTCGGCGTCGAGGAAAAAAATGGCCGCGTCGCGCAAGGCCTCGGCCAGCAGCGGCCAATGCTCGGCCCGGGTCTGGGTGCGGTTCAGAAGCGCTCCAGTTCGGGAAAGGCCAGGCGGCCGCCGCGCACCAGCATCTTGCCGTATTCGGCGCAGCGGTGCAGCGTCGGGATCACCTTGCCGGGGTTGAGCAAGCCCTTGGGGTCAAAGGCGCGCTTGACGCCAAACATCTGCTCGCGCTCCTCGGGGCTGAACTGCACGCACATGCTGCTGAGCTTTTCCACCCCCACGCCGTGCTCGCCGGTGATGGTGCCGCCCATGGCGACGCTGGTCTCGAGGATGTCGGCGCCAAAGAGCTCGCAGCGGCGCAGCTGATCCGGGTCGCTGGCGTCGAACAAAATCAGGGGGTGCAGGTTGCCGTCGCCGGCATGAAAGACGTTGGCGCAGCGCAGGCCGTATTTGATCTCCATGGCTTGGATGGCGAGCAGGATGTCGGCCAAGCGCTTGCGCGGGATGGTGCTGTCCATGCACATGTAGTCGGGGCTGATGCGGCCGCTGGCGGGAAAGGCGTTTTTGCGCCCGCTCCAAAAGCGCAGGCGCTCGGCCTCGTTTTGGCTCACGCTGATGGCACTGGCGCCGCTGGCGCGCAGCACCGCGCTCATGCGCGCGATTTCTTCTTCCACCTCCTCGGGCGTGCCGTCGCTCTCGCACAGCAAAATGGCTGCCGCCGACAGGTCGTAGCCGGCGTGGACGTAGTCTTCCACGGCGGCGGTCATGGGCTGGTCCATCATCTCGAGCCCGGCCGGGATGATGCCGGCGGCGATCACCGCCGCCACCGCGTCGCCGGCTTGGCGCACGTCGGCAAAGCTAGCCATGATGCAGCGCGCCAACTGCGGTTTGGGCGTCAGGCGCACCGTGACTTCGGTCACCAGCGCCAACATGCCCTCGCTGCCCACCAGCAGCGCCAACAAATCCAGCCCCGGGCTGTCGAGCGCCGTGCCGCCGAAGCGCACCGGCTCGCCGGCCATGGTGTAGCCATCGACTTGCAGCACGTTGTGCAGCGTCAGGCCGTACTTGAGGCAGTGCACGCCGCCGGAGTTTTCGGCCACGTTGCCGCCGATGGTGCAGGCGATCTGGCTGCTGGGGTCGGGCGCGTAGTACAGGCCGTGCGCTGCCGCGGCTTCGCTGATCGCCAAGTTGCGCACCCCGGCTTGCACCACGGCGGTTTGCGCCAGCGGGTCGAGGCGCAAAATGCGGTTGAACTTGGCCAGGCTCAAGGTCACGCCCAGCGTGTGCGGCATGGCCCCGCCCGATAGCCCCGTGCCAGCGCCGCGCGCCACCACCGGCACGTCCAGCAGGTGGCAGGTGCGCAGCACGGCCTGCACCTGGTCGTGGTTTTCGGGCAGCGCCACGCACAGCGGCCGCTCGCGGTAGGCAGTCAGGCCATCGCACTCGTAGGGCGTGGTGTCTTCGGGGGTGTAGAGCAGCGCGTGCGCCGGCAGCACGGCGGCCAGTGCGCGCACCACCTCGGCTTGGCGCTGGGCGCGCCCCGTGGGGCCGGTCTGCTTAGGGGTGAGGGTGGCGGTTGCCATGGCGGGCCTCTGGGGTTGGTTGCATATTCCCTGCTCCTGACTGCTTTTTTGGGATTCTATCTGTCTGGTCGAGGTGTGGCCTAGGCCGGGCTAAAGCGGCCGAAATTGCGCTATAATCTGGGGCTTGATGGGTGATTGGCTCAGCGGTAGAGCACTGCCTTCACACGGCAAGCCAATTCCCTATCAAATCAACGACTTGCGCCAGCCTAGTGTAAAAGCTGGTGTAAATCGGGCGGTTAACTCAGCGGTAGAGTGCCACCTTCACACGGTGGAAGTCGCAGGTTCGATCCCTGCACCGCCCACCAATTCTCCTATCACGCCCGCTTGGGCGCATCAAAAGCCCGCGAAAGCGCGTCCCTCTGCGCGCCCGCCATGCCGGGTCTGGGCGCAGATCGGATCGGCTTTAATCCAAAGCTTTCTTCAGCCACTCGGCAAAAGCCGCACATTCCCAGCGGTCCATGGTGCCGGTGCGCCAGCACAGGTAGTGCGCGTGCGGGCTGGGCACGGGGATGCGAAAGGCGTCGGCTTCGCCCAAGCGCACCAGCGTGCCGGTCTCGAGCCAGGGTGCGCCTAGGCGCAGCCGCACCAGCGCCACGCCCATGCCGGCGGCGGCGCCGTCGCACATCAGGCCGATGTCGTTGAACTGCGAGCCGTCGCTGGGTTCGGGCCAGTCCAGGTGCTGGGCCGCAAACCAGGTGCGCCAGGGCTCGAGCGGGCTGCGCAGCAGCGGCACGCCTTCGAGGTCGGCGGCGCAATCGAAGGGGCCGTGCGCGCGCACGAACGCCGGTGAGGCCAGCGGCAGCACCGCGTCTTTGACCAAGCAGATGTGCTCCACGTCGGCGTAGCGCCCGGTGCCGAAGCGGATGGTGAGGTCGGCGTCTTCGGCCACCACGTCGAGCAGCGGGATGCTGATCTGCAGCGTCAGGTCGATCTCGGGGTAGGCTTGGGCAAACTGCTGCAGCCGCGGCATCACCAGCGAACGCGCAAAGGTGGGCGTGACCGCCAGCCGCAGCTTGCGCCGCCCCGGGCTGGGCTGGTGGCTGGGAAAGCGCTGCAGGGCCAGCAGGCCCTCGCGCACGTGCGCCAGGTATTCGCTGCCCTCGGTGGTGAGCGAAAAATCGGCGCGGCCAAAGAGCTTGACGCCCAGTATCTGCTCGAGTTGCTTGACGCGGTGGCTGACCGCGCTGGGCGTGACGCACAGTTCTTCGGCCGCCTGCGTGACGCTGCGCAGCCGCGCCAGCGCCTCGAAGGTGAGCAGGCACTGGATGGGGGGGATGCGGGCGGGCATGGGTCGGTTTTTGTGGGTGCGATTTCGGCCGTTGGGCGCAGTTGCCTCTAGGCCGCTCAGCGAAAGACCACGGTTTTGTGGCCGTTGAGCAGCACCCGGTGCTCGCAGTGCCACTTGACGGCGCGCGCCAGCACCGCGCATTCGGTGTCGCGTCCCTGCGCGGCCAAGTCTTCTACCGTGAGGCTGTGGTCCACCCGCGCCACGTCTTGCTCGATGATCGGGCCTTCGTCGAGCGCCGCCGTGACGTAGTGCGCGGTGGCGCCGATGAGCTTGACGCCGCGCTCGTGCGCCTGCTGGTAGGGCTTGGCGCCCTTGAAGCTGGGCAAAAAGCTGTGGTGGATGTTGATCGCGCGCCCGGCCAGCTGCTCGCACATCGGGTCGGACAAAATCTGCATGTAGCGCGCCAGCACCACCAGTTCGGCCTGTTCTTGTTCGATCAGCTCGAGTTGGCGCGCCTCGACTTCGGCCTTGAGCCCCGGGCGCAGAGGCAGGTGGTGAAAGGGGATGTTGTAGCTGGCCGCGAGCTGGTAAAAATCGCGGTGGTTGCTCACAATGGCGCGGATGTCAAGCCGCAGCAGCCCGCTTTTCCAGCGAAACAGCAGGTCGTTGAGGCAGTGGCCCTGCTGGCTGACAAAGATCACGCAACGCATGGGCTCGTGCCAAGCGTGCAGGGCGCAGCGCATGGCGTGCGCCTGCGCCAGCGCCTGCACCTGCAAGCGCAATTCGGGCTCGCTCAAGCGCGCACAGACGAACTGCACGCGCATGAAAAACAAGCCGGTGGTGTGGTCGTTGTACTGCGCCGCTTCTTCGATGTTGCCGCCGTGTTGCAGCAAAAAGCCCGACACGGCGTGTACGATGCCGGGTTTGTCGGGGCACGACAGCGTAAGCACATAAGTCGCATTCATGGACCGATTGTCGCCGAACGGGCTGGGCCCAAGAATCCGCAAGCAGTCTAAAGGAGTATCTGGATGCAGGGTGTAGTCGATGTGGTGATCATGGCCGCGGGCAAGGGCACGCGCATGAAAAGCAGCCGCCCCAAGGTATTGCAAACCCTGTGCGGGCAGCCGCTGCTGGGGCATGTGCTGGCGTGCGCGGCCCAGCTCGGTGCGCGCCGCGCCGTGGTGGTGACCGGCCACGAGGCCGAGGCGCTGGAGGCGGCGTTGCCGGCGTTGCTGGCGGCGGCGTCGGCCAGCGTGCCGCTTGGTGTGCCGCCTGGTGCGGTGTTTGTTGCGGCCTCTGCTGCGGCGGAGTCCCTGCCCAGCCCGCCCTTGGCGCTGCAGGCCGTGCGCCAGCAGCCGCAGCTGGGCACTGGGCACGCGCTGCAGCAGGCGGTGCCGCTGCTGGCCGACGACGGCCTGACGCTGGTGCTCTCGGGCGACGTGCCCCTGACCGAGCCCGCCACGCTGCGCGCGCTGCTGGCCGTGTGCGTCGGCGCGGCCGAGGACGGAACAGCGGAGGCGCAAGGGGCCGGAGCCGGAGCCAAAGAAGCCGCAGCCACCGCGCCCGCAGCAGACGGCGCAGCCTTGACCCTGCTCACCTTGGCCCTGCCCGACCCCAGCGGCTACGGCCGCATCGTGCGCGACGAAGGTGGCAAGGTGCGCGCCATCGTCGAGCACAAAGACGCCAGCCCCGAGCAGCGCGCCATCGATGAGATTTACAGCGGCATCATGGTGGCGCCGACGCGGCTGCTGCGCGGCTGGCTGGCGCGGCTCGACAACCGCAACGCCCAAGGCGAGTACTACCTGACCGACGTGGTGCGGCTGGCGGTGGCCGACGGCTGCCCGGTGCGCGCGCACCGCATCAGCGACGCGCTGCAGGTGGCCGGCGTGAACAGCCCGGCGCAGCTGGCCGAGCTCGAGCGCGCCTTGCAGCGCCGCCGCGCCCAAGCCTTGCTCGAACAAGGCGTGCGGCTGGCCGACCCAGCGCGCCTAGACGTGCGCGGGCCCTTGCACTGTGGGCAGGATGTGGAGATCGACGTCAACTGCATTTTTGAGGGCACGGTGCAGCTGGGGGATGGGGTGCGCATCGGCGCGCACTGCGTGGTGGCAAACGCCTGCATCGAAGCCGGGGCGCAGATTCTGCCCTTCACCCACATCGATGGCGGCGCCAGCGGCGTGCGCGTCGGGCCGCAGGCGCAGGTCGGGCCCTTTGCGCGCTTGCGCCCGGGCACCGAGCTCGGGCCCGAGGTGCACATCGGCAACTTTGTCGAAGTGAAAAACAGCCAGCTGGCCGCCGGGGCCAAGGCCAACCACTTGGCTTATCTGGGTGATGCCACGGTGGGCGCGCGCGTGAATTACGGCGCCGGCTGCATCACCGCCAATTACGACGGCGCCGCCAAGCACCGCAGCGTGATCGAGGCCGATGTGCACGTGGGCAGCAACAGCGTGCTGGTGGCGCCGCTCACGCTGGGCGCGGGCGGCACCGTGGGGGCGGGATCGACCCTGACCAAAAACACGCCGCCGGGCGCGCTCACCGTGGCGCGCAGCAAGCAGATCAGCCTAGCCAACTGGCAGCGGCCCAAGAAGGGCTAGGGCTGAGGCAGCGCAAGGCGCCCCCCCTAGGTGGCGCTGGCGCAAGCGGTGGCTACCAGCCCCAGAGCAGCTCGCTGGCCACCCAGGCGTTGCCGCGGCCGTCGGGGCGCTGCACCTGCACCCAGTCGCCTTGGCGGCGCACGGTGCGCAAAATGTCGCCATAGACGGCGGTGTGCACCACGCGGTGCTGGGTGCCGGGGCCGGCGCGCAGGTTGGCGCGCGGGCTGCGCACGATGTGGTGCGGGGTGTCGCCCACCACGCTGCGCGCCACCCAGCCTTGGTCGCCTTCGAAGTCTTGCACCCGCAGCCAGTCGCCACGGCGCTCGAGCACCTGCAGCGGGTAGCCTCGTGCAAGGCGCCAGAGCACTTCGGCATCGGTGCTGGGGGCGGCGCGCATGTTGATGGTCGGGTTGCGCGCGCTCACCAAGTCTTGTGCCCAGGCTGGGGCTAGGGCGGCCAGCCCCAAGGCGGCGGCAAGAAACAGAAGGCGGATGTGGGCCAGCCAGGACATGCGTGAAACTCCTCGAGACACAGGGGGGCGGGTCGGGCGGTGAAGTCGGGCGGTGCGCGCTGTTTTTGCCGTTAGCATCGTGACCTTTGAATTCTATTCTCAAGGAAGGCTATTTCCTATGTGCGGCATCGTGGCAGCGGTTTCGGGTGGCAATGCGCTACCGATCTTGGTTCAGGGTTTGCAGCGGCTCGAGTACCGCGGCTACGACTCGTGCGGCGTGGCCGTGCAGGCCAGCGGTGGCCTGGTGCGCAGCCGCAGCACCGCGCGCGTGGCCGAGCTGCGCGCCCAGGTGCAGGCCGACGGGCTGGTGGCGGGCACCGGCATCGCCCACACCCGCTGGGCCACCCACGGTGCGCCGGCCGAGCACAACGCCCACCCCCACTTCAGCCACGGCCCGGGCCCACTGGCCGCTGTGGCGCAGCAGCCGGCGCGGGTGGCGCTGGTGCACAACGGCATCATCGAAAACCACGAAGAGCTGCGCGCCGAGCTGCAGGCCCAAGGCTACGCCTTTGCCAGCCAGACCGACACCGAGGTGATCGTGCACCTGATCGATGCGCTCTACCAGGGCGACTTGCTGGCGGCGGTGCGCGCGGCGGTGGCGCGGCTGCACGGCGCCTACGCGATTGCGGTGCTGCACCAGGCCGAGCCCGAGCGCGTGGTGGGTGCACGCGCCGGCTCGCCGCTGGTGTTGGGTGTGGGTGCGGCCGATGCGCCCGGGGCCGCGCACTACCTGGCCAGCGACGCCATGGCGCTGGCCGGCGTGACCGACCAGATCGTCTATCTGGCCGAGGGCGATGTGGTCGATCTGCGCCTAGGAAGTTATCAGATTTTTGCCGGCAGCGGCCAGTTGCTCGGTGCCGCCGAGCGCCCGCTGCGCACGGTGCAGGCGCACACCGGCGCGGCCGAGCTCGGGCCCTACAGCCACTACATGCACAAAGAGATTTTTGAGCAGCCGCGCGCGCTCGCCGACACGCTCGAGGGCGTGGAGTCGATCGGCCCCGAGCTGTTCGACGGCTTGGGCGAGCAACCGGCCAAAGCGGCGGCGGTGTTCGCGCAGATCGACCGCGTGCTTATTTTGGCCTGCGGCACCAGCTACTACAGCGGCTGCGTGGCGCGCTACTGGTTGGAAGACATGGCCGGTGTGCCGACCACGGTCGAGGTGGCGAGCGAATACCGCTACCGCACCAGCGTACCCGACCCGCGCACGCTGGTGGTGGCCATCAGCCAGAGCGGCGAGACCGCCGACACCCTGGCGGCGCTGCGCCACGCCCAAAGCCTGGGGATGCGGCACACGCTGGCTTTGTGCAACGTGGCCACCAGCGCGCTGGTGCGCGAAACCGCGCTGAGCTACCTGCCGCGCGCCGGGGTCGAGATCTGCGTGGCCAGCACCAAGGCCTTCAGCACCCAGTTGGCCGGGCTTTTTTTGCTCACGCTGGCCTTGGCGCAAGTGCGCGGGCGGCTCGATGCGCAGCAGCAGGCGCAGCAGCTCAAGGCCATGCGCCACCTGCCGCTGGCGCTGCAAGCCGTGCTGGCGCTCGAGCCGCAGATCATCCACTGGGCCGAGGCCTTTGCCCAGCACGAGCACGCGCTGTTTCTGGGCCGCGGCATGCATTACCCGATCGCGCTCGAGGGTGCGCTCAAGCTCAAGGAAATCAGCTACATCCACGCCGAGGCCTACCCGGCCGGCGAGCTCAAACACGGCCCGCTGGCGCTGGTGACCAAGGAAATGCCGGTGGTGGTGGTGGCACCGAACGACGCGCTGCTGGAAAAGCTCAAGAGCAATATGCAAGAGGTGCGCGCCCGCGGCGGCGTGCTCTACGTGCTGGCCGACGCCGACAGCCACATCCGCAGCGCCGAAGGCCTGCACGTGATCCGCCTGCCCGAGCACTATGGGCCCTTGAGCCCAATACTGCACGTGGTGCCGCTACAGCTGCTGGCCTACCACTGCGCGCTGGCGCGCGGCACCGACGTGGACAAACCGCGCAACCTGGCCAAAAGCGTGACGGTGGAGTAAGGGGGGTTTAAGTGGCGTTCGTAAAAGCGCCGTCCAGCGTCCTAGTCATCGAGCGCCAAGGACAGCAGGCGGATGATCATGCCCGGCTGCGCGCGCTCAAGATTTGTTTGGCGGCTTGCCAGTCGATGAACTCGGCTCGGCCCGCGCGCAGCGCAGTTTCAGCTTCCTGCAAGGCCTGCGCATGCCAATCCGGGGCGGCCTCGCTATCGGGGGCGTCTAGGGTTTGGGACAGCGACTCCCACAGCGCCTCCATCAAACGCAGTTTTTGGGCCACCGGCATGGAGTCGATTTCGATAGCGTTCATGGAAGCAACCTTTGGTGCGGTGGAGTGGTTTCGTGGCGCCATGGTAGCAAAAACCCATGCTGTTTGGGTTTTTGGGTGCGGGCCCAAAGCGTGACGGTGGAGTGAGGGGGTGGGGCCGCGCTGCTGTTGTGGTTAAACAACAAAAATGCCACCTTGGTCTGACGGCCGTCTGGGCTGCCGTCGTAACCGATTATGTTGATGTGCGGATATTTGATGCACACTCCTCTGTGTTCCCCGCAACGGCGGCCGTGTTGAAGCGGCCCTAGGGGTGTATCGAGTCCGCAACGGTGGAACCACAGGAACAAACCATGCGCAACAACCAGCCCGTGACCCAGCGGGAATACGACTACCCGGATGACGCCACCCTGATGTCCACCACCGACGTGGACAGCCGCATCGTCTATGCCAATGCCGCGTTCATCGCCACCAGCGGCTACAGCCACGACGAGCTCATGGGCCAGCCGCACAACATGGTGCGCCACCCCGACATGCCCCCGGCTGCCTTTGCCGACATGTGGGCCACGCTCAAAGCGGGCAAGAGTTGGACGGCGTTGGTAAAAAACCGGCGCAAAAACGGCGACCACTACTGGGTGCGCGCCAACGCCACCCCGATGGTGCGCAACGGCCAGCTCACCGGCTACGTGTCGGTGCGCACCAAGCCGGCGCGTGCCGAGATCGAACAGGCCGAGGCGCTTTACGCCCAGATGCGCGCGGGGCGTTTGAGCGGTCGCAAGCTGCACCAAGGCTTGCTGCTGCGCACCGGGCTGCTGGCGCCGTGGTCGTACCTGACGCAAACCCTGTCGGTGGGTGGACGCGTGTTTTTGGGGCTGGGCCTCATGTGGTTGATCGGCATCTCGGCGCTGCTGGGTACGGCCTGGCTGGCACCCGGTGTGTTCGCCCACCCTTGGCAGGCGGTGGCGCTGTTGGCTGTGTTGCAGACGCTGGCATTGGGCGTGGGCACGGCGGTCTTGCAGCGCCAGATCGCTGCACCCTTGCGCCAGTTGGCGGCGCAGGCGCAAGACGTGGCCGCCGGCAACCTGCGCGCAACGCCGGGCCTGAACCGGGTCGATGAAATCGGCATGATCGCGCGCTCGCTCAACCAAGCCGGGCTCAACTTGCGCGCGCTGGTCGATGACGTTGGGGTGCAGGTCGGGGGCCTGAGCTCGACCAGCGAGCAGATTGCCCAAGGCAACCACGACCTGTCGGCGCGTACCGAGCAGACGGCAGCCAACGTCGAAGAAACGGCGGCTTCAATGGAGCAGATCACCGCCACTGTGAAGCAAAACGCCGCCACCGCCACCGAGGCTGCTGCGCTGGCACAAGCCGCCAGCCAATCGGCCACCCACGGCGGCACGGTGGTGCAGCAGGTCACGCAGACCATGGACGGCATCACCCAGAGCTCGCGCAAAATCGCTGACATCATCGGCGTGATCGACGGCATCGCCTTTCAGACCAACATTTTGGCGCTCAACGCCGCAGTCGAGGCGGCGCGTGCCGGCGAGGCCGGGCGCGGCTTTGCCGTGGTGGCCTCCGAGGTGCGCAGCCTGGCCGGGCGCAGCGCCGAAGCGGCGCGCGAGATCAAGGGGCTGATCGGCGCCAGCGTCGAGCGCGTGGAATCGGGTGCGCGCCAAGTCGAGCAGGCGCGCAAAAGCATCCAAGACATCGTGGACCAAGTGCAGCGCGTGGCCGTGCTCATCAACGAGATCAACAACGCCAGCGTCGAGCAGGCCGAAGGCGTGGCACAGATCGGGCAGGCGGTGGCGCAGCTGGACCAATCGACGCAGCAAAACGCCGCCCTGGTCGAAGAAAGCGCCGCCGCCGCCGAGAGCCTGCATGGCCAAGCGCTGCGCCTAGGCGAGGCGCTGGCGGTATACCGAGTCAGCGCAGAGCAGGCCCCAAGCGCCCGGGCAGTGCGGCCGCAGCGCTCGCAAGCCCCCCACCAAGCGCCTCTGCGGCTGGCGGCTAGGGCGGCCTGAGCCACGGCACCAGACGCAGCGCGACAGCGCGCGGGTTCTGGGCTGAATGGGCTTTGGGTGGGCTGGTTGGCCGGGGGCTAAAATGCGCCCTTGGTGCGTTTGCACGGCGTGCGCGCACCCAGCCCGGCCCGGTCGGCCGCTTTATTGAACCGCTTGCGCCGCCGGACGCGAGACCAGCTTTTTGCCATGCCTCTTCAATTTCTGACCCAGCTCTTTGGCAACCGCAACGAGCGCCTGCTCAAGACCTACCGCAAGACGGTGGCGCGCATCAACGCCCTCGAGCCCGAGTTTGAGCGCCTGAGCGACGCCCAGGTGCAAGCCAAGACGGCCGAATTCAAACAGCGGCTGGCGCAGGGCGAGGCGCTGGATGCGCTGCTGCCCGAGGCCTTTGCCACCGTGCGCGAGGCCAGCAAGCGCGTGCTCAAAATGCGCCACTTCGACGTGCAGCTGATGGGCGGCATGGCGCTGCACAGCGGCAAGATCGCCGAGATGCGCACCGGCGAGGGCAAAACCCTGACCTCGACGCTGGCGGTCTATCTCAACGCCCTGACCGGCCAGGGCGTGCACGTGGTCACGGTCAACGACTACTTGGCCGGGCGCGACGCCGAGTGGATGGGCCGCATCTACAACTGGCTCGGGCTCTCGGTCGGGGTCAACCGCTCGCAGACCACGCGCGAGCAAAAGCAGGCTGCCTACGGCGCCGACATCACCTACGGCACCAACAACGAATACGGCTTCGACTACCTGCGCGACAACATGGTCTATGAGGCCCGCGACCGCGTGCAGCGCGGCTTGCACTACGCCATCGTCGATGAGGTTGACTCGATCCTGATCGACGAGGCGCGCACGCCGCTGATCATCAGCGGCCAGGCCGAAGACCACACCGACGAATACATCGCCATCAACAAGCTGGTGCCGCACCTCGAACGCCAAGAGGGCGAAGAAGACATGCGCACCGGCGAGGGCGTGATCAAGCCGGGCGATTTTTTGGTCGATGAAAAGGCGCAGACCGTCAACCTGACCGAGAGCGGGCACGAAAAAGCCGAGGCGCTGCTGGCTCAAGCCGGTCTGCTGCCCGAGGGCGCGTCGCTCTACGACCCGGCCAACATCGCGCTCATGCACCACCTGGTGACGGCGCTCAAGGCGCAGCACCTGTACCACCGCGACCAGCAGTATGTGGTGCAAAACGGCGAGATCATCATCGTCGATGAATTCACCGGCCGCCTGATGGTCGGGCGGCGCTGGAGCGAGGGCCTGCACCAGGCGGTGGAGGCCAAAGAGGGCGTGCGCATCCAGCCCGAGAACCAGACCCTGGCCTCGATCACCTTCCAAAACTACTTCAGGCTCTACGCCAAGCTCTCGGGCATGACCGGTACCGCCGACACCGAAGCCTTCGAGTTCCAAGAAATCTACGGTCTGGAAACCGTGGTGGTGCCGCCCAACCGGCCCAGCCAGCGCAAAGACGAGCTCGATCGCGTCTATAAAACCACGCCCGAAAAATACGTCGCCGCCATCGCCGACATCCGCGAGTGCCACGAGCGCGGCCAGCCGGTGCTGGTGGGCACCTCGTCGATCGAAAACTCCGAGATCATCGCCGACCTGCTCAAAAAAGCCCAGCTGCGCTTTGAGGTGCTCAACGCCAAACAGCACGAGCGCGAGGCCGAGATCATCGCCCAAGCCGGCCGGCCCGGCGCCATCACCATCGCCACCAACATGGCCGGGCGCGGCACCGACATCGTGCTCGGCGGCAACCTAGAAAAAATGTGCGCCGCCATCGAGGCCGACCCGGCGCTCGACGAAGCGGCCAAGGCGAGCAAGATCGCCGCTGCGCGCGCCCAGTGGCAGCTCGACCACGAGCGCGTGGTGGCGCTGGGGGGCTTGCGCATCATCGCCACCGAGCGCCACGAGAGCCGGCGCATCGACAACCAGTTGCGCGGCCGCGCCGGGCGCCAGGGCGACCCGGGTTCGAGCCGTTTCTACCTGAGCCTCGACGACTCGCTGATGCGCATTTTTGCCGGCGACAAGGTGCGCGCCATCATGGAGCGCTTCAACATGCCCGAGGGCGAAGCGATCGAGCACCGCATGGTGACGCGCTCGATCGAGAACGCGCAGCGCAAGGTCGAGGCGCGCAACTTCGACATCCGCAAGCAGCTGCTCGAGTACGACGACGTGGCCAACGACCAGCGCCGCGTGGTCTATCAGCAGCGCAACGAGTTCATTGACACACAAGACGTCGCGCCACAGATCCGCAACCTGCGCAGCGGCGCGCTCGAGCACGTGGTGCGCCAGTTTGTGCCGGCCCAGAGCGTGGAAGAGCAGTGGGACTTGCCGGGCCTTGAAAAAGCCTTGGCCGAGGAGTGGGGCCTGCAGCTGCCGCTGGTGCAAGAGGTGCACGCGGCCAGCGAGATGGACGACACCGATGTAGTGGAGAAGGTGCTGCAAGCCGCGCACGCCCACTACGAGGCCAAGGTGCAGCTGGCCAGCCCGGGCAGCTTTGCCGCCTTTGAGCGCGTGGTGCTGCTGCAAAACCTCGACAGCCACTGGCGCGACCACCTGAGCGCGCTCGACTACCTGCGCAAAGGCATCCACCTGCGCGGCTACGCGCAAAAGCAGCCCAAGCAGGAGTACAAGCGCGAGGCGTTCCAGTTGTTCTCGCTGATGCTCGACCAGGTGCGCGGCGAGGTCACGCGCATCCTGATGAACGTCAAGGTGCAGACGCCCGAGCAGGTGAGCGCCGCCGCGCAGGAGCTCGAAGCCGCGGCCGAGCGCTTCAGCAACGTCACCTACACCGCCCCGAGCGAAACCGGCGAGGCCGAAACCGTGGCCGACCGCGGCCTGCTGGGCGGCCGCGCCACCCCGGCCGGCGCCCTGCCGCGTGTCGGCCGAAACGACCCCTGTCCCTGCGGCAGCGGCAAAAAATACAAGCACTGCCACGGCAAGCTGGCCTGAGCGGCCTATAGCTTGAGCGGCTAAAAAGGCCCAAAGGAGTACCAACCATGCCCGTAAACTGGAGCGCCCCTGCCGCCGACAGCCTGCTGCCCGTGCCCGGGGTGCGCATCGGCGTGACCGAAGCCGGGGTGCGCAAGCCCAACCGCAAAGACCTGACCGTGCTGCTGCTCGACCCCGGCAGCGCCGTGGCCGGGGTGTTCACGCGCAACCGCTACTGCGCCGCACCGGTGCAGGTGTGCCGCGAGCACCTCGAGGCCGGCGCGGCGGTGCGCGCGCTGCTCATCAACACCGGCTGCGCCAACGCCGGCACCGGCGAGAGCGGGCTGGCGCACGCGCGCCAGAGCTGCGCCGCCTTGGCCGCGCTGCTGGGCCTCGCACCTGAGCAGGTGTTGCCCTTTTCGACCGGCGTGATCATGGAGCCGCTGCCGATCGAGCGCATCGTCGCTGGCCTGCCGGCGGCGCTGGCCGACGCCCAGCCCACGCACTGGCTGCGCGCCGCCGAAGGCATCATGACCACCGACACCGTGGCCAAGGCCGCCAGCCGCCAGCTGCAGCTCGGTGGCCAGCGCGTGACCTTGAGCGGCATGTCCAAGGGTGCCGGCATGATCCGGCCCAACATGGCGACCATGCTCGGCTTCGTCGCCACCGACGCCTGCATCGCGCCGGCGCTGCTGCCCGAGCTGGCACGGCGCTTGGCCGACGCCTCGTTCAACCGCATCACCATCGACGGCGACACCTCGACCAACGATTCCTTCATCCTGATCGCCACCGGGCAGGCCGGTCACGCCCCCATCACCGACCTAGCCAGCCCAGACGGCGTGGCCTTGCAGGCGGCCCTGACCGAGCTGGCGCAGACGCTGGCGCACGCCATCGTGCGCGACGGCGAGGGCGCGACCAAGCTCATCACCGTGTGCGTCGAAGGCGGGCGCCACGCAGAGGAGTGCCTGCAGGTGGCCTACGCCATCGCGCATTCGCCGCTGGTCAAAACCGCTTTTTACGCCAGCGACCCCAATCTGGGCCGCATCCTGGCGGCGGTGGGCTACGCCGGCATCGCCGACCTCGATCAAAACCGGATCGAGCTGCACCTCGACGACGTGCACGTGGTCACGCGCGGCGGCCGCCACCCCGGCTACACCGAAGCCGAGGGCGCGCGCGTCATGCGCCAGAGCGAGATCACCATCCGCGTCGGCCTGGGCCGGGGCGCGGCCACCGAGACCGTCTGGACCTGCGACTTCAGCCTCGACTACGTGCGCATCAACGCCGATTACCGCTCCTGATCCGCTCCCTATCCGCTTTTGATGCCCGCCCAGCCCTCCAGATCAAAGCCCCCATGAACGAAGCTTTTGAACGCGTGCTGCTGCGCGCCGAAGCGCTGTTGGCGCGCCTCGAGGCCGTGCTGCCGCAGCCACTGGCCGCCCCCGATTGGGGCGCCGCCGTGGCGTGGCGCTACCGCAAACGCGGCGGCCACGGCCTGCTCGAGCCGGTGCGCCACATCGGAGCCATGGCGTTGTCCGACCTGCAAGAAATCGAGCCGCAAAAAGAGCGCCTGGTGCGCAACACCGCGCACTTCGTGCAAGGGCTGCCGGCCAACAACGTGCTGCTCACCGGCGCGCGCGGCACCGGCAAAAGCTCGCTCATCCGCGCCTGCCTAAACGCCTTTGCGGCCCAAGGCCTGCGCCTGATCGAAGTCGATAAAGCCGATCTGGGCGACTTGCCCGACCTGGTGGCGCTGGTGGCCGAACGCAGCGAGCGCTTCCTGATTTTTTGCGACGACCTGAGCTTCGAGGACGGCGAGAGCGGCTACAAGGCGCTCAAATCGACGCTCGATGGCAGCGTGGCCGCCAGCAGCCCCAACGTGCTGATCTACGCCACCAGCAACCGGCGCCACCTGCTGCCCGAGTACCTGCGCGACAACCTGAGCCACCACCGCGACGAAGACGGCGAACTGCACCCCGGCGAAGCGGTGGAGGAAAAAATCTCGCTGTCCGAGCGCTTCGGGCTCTGGATCAGCTTTTACCCCTTCAGCCAAGACGAATACCTGAGCGTGGTGCGCCAGTGGCTGGGGCACTTTGGCGTGCCCGAGGCGGCGATCGAGGCCGCGCGCTCGCAAGCGCTGGTCTGGGCGCTCGAGCGCGGCGCGCGCAACGGCCGCGTGGCGTACCAGTTTGCGCGCGATTACGCCGGCAACCACCCGAGCAGCGCCGCAACGGGTTCGGCGCTGGCCTAGCCTCAACCTCTAGCCAGCCCCAGCCCGCCTGTGGCCCCATACATGAGCCTGCCGCCGCTGTTGCCAGAGTTGCCCGCGCTGTCCGTGCCGCCCGTGCCGCCGGCGCTGGTGGTCGATGCCGAGCGGCCGCGCGCCCCGGGGCACGGGCAGCGCCTGATCGAAGTCGCGGTGGGCGTGCTGATCGACACCCAAGGGCGGGTTTTGCTCACCACGCGCCCGCCGGGCAAAGCCTATGCCGGTTGCTGGGAGTTCCCCGGCGGCAAGATCGAAGCCGGCGAGAGCCTTGAGGCAGCGCTGCGGCGCGAACTGCACGAAGAAATCGGACTCCAGATCGGCGCCGTGCAGCCTTGGCGCAGCCTCGTGGTGGACTACCCGCACGCCTTGGTTCGTCTGCAAGTGTGCCTGGTGCGCGACTGGAGCGGCACCCTGCACATGCACGAAGGTCAGGTTTACGCATGGCAGCACCTGCCGGTGCAGGTGGCGCCGCTGTTGCCGGGTTCGGTGCCGTTGTTGCAAGGGTTGCAAGGACTGGTGCTACAGCCCCCCTTGGCCCCTTAAGCGCAGAGCGTGAACTCCAGCTCGGCCTCGCACTCGCTGGCCAGGTGCAGCTTGCCGTCGGCGCCGCGCTGCAGCAGGCGCACCGCAAACAGCATCCGGTTGCCGCTGATCTCGGGCACCAGCTGCAGCTCTGGAGCAATCCACAGCCGCAGCATCTGGTAGCTTTTGCCTTGGGCCAGGTTTTGCTGGAACTGGCCGTGGCTGGCCCAGACCTTTTGCGCTTGGGCCGAGTTGCGCAGCACGTTCATCAGCAGTTGCACCGGTTCGAGCAACGGTTCGAGGGTCTGCGCCCACGGCTGCAACTCTTGCTGGCGCAGTTCGGGGCTGCGCTGTTGCCAGTCGTGGTAGGCGGGCAAGTCGAACTCGAAGCTGCCGCCGGGGATGGCCAAGCGGCTGCGCACCGCCGCCAACCATTCGTTGTCGGCCAGCGACTGCCCCACCTTGCCGCATTCCTGCAAGGCGGCGTAGCAGCCCTCTAGGCGGGCGATGAACTGCTCCAGCGCCGCTTCGGAAATGGCCGGGTTGCCGCGGTAGCCGAGGTACTGCTGCTTGAGGCGCTCGAGGTCTTTGAGGATTTCGGATTTCAGGTCGGAGCGCGCCCCGATTTCGAGCAACTCGAACAGGGTGTGCAGCGCAAAGTGGTGATCGAGGGCGCTGGGGCGCAGCAGCAACTGGCCCAAGCGCTCGGCCAAGCGCTCGAGCCGCAGGTAGGTGCGGATGCGTTCGTTGAACGGGTACTCGTAGAGGATCACCGCTCGATCATAGCCCGAAAAGCTGGCGCTGCCGGGCGTAAGCGGCCGCCACTTGCGCTTGCAGCTGGGGCAGGGTGGTGGCGGCGTCGTTGTCGAGCACCGTGTCGGCCAGCGCCAGCCGCTGCGCGCGGCTGGCTTGGGCGTCGAGCACGGCTTGTATTTGCGCCCGCGGCCAGCCGTTGCGTTGCAGCACGCGCTCGGTCTGCGTCTGCGCGCTGCAGTCCACCACCCACACCGCATCGACTTGCTGCAGCCAATGCGCCGATTCGGCCAGCAGCGGGATGTCGAGCACCACGCAGTCGCTGCGGCCCTGCAGCTGTGCGCAGGCCTGCTCGATGGCGGCGCGCACCAGCGGGTGCACGATCGCCTCCAGCCGTTGGCGCGCCGTGGGCTGGGCAAAAACCAGCGCCCGCATCTGCTCGCGCTCCAGCGCGCCGTCGGGCCCGATGTATTGCGGGCCAAAGGCGGCGCGGATGGGCTCGATCGCGGCGCCACCGGGGGCGGTGCAGGCGCGCGCCAGCGCGTCGGCGTCGAGCACCGGCGCGCCCAGCGCCTGCAGCATCGCCGCCACCGTGCTCTTGCCGCTGCCGATGCCACCGGTCAGGCCGATGCGCCAAGGGGGCTGGGGGTGGGCGCGCATGGTGGGCTGCGGGGTGTTTAGAGACCGATCCAGCCCAGCAGCGTGGCCGGCCCCAGCACCAGCGCCAGCAGGCCGCCAAAGGCCAGGAATGGCCCAAAGGGCACGTAGCCGCCCTCGCGCAAGCCGCTGCTGTACTTCATGGCGATGCCCACGACCGCGCCCAGCACCGAGGCCAGCAGCAGCACCGGCAGCAGCGCCTGCCAGCCCAGCCAAGCCCCGAGCGCGGCCAAGAGCTTGAAGTCGCCATAGCCCATGCCCTCTTTGCCGGTGAGCAGCTTGAAGGCCCAGTAGATCGACCACAGCGTCACGTAGCCCACCACCGCGCCCCACAGGGCGGTGCCGAGGTCGATGGTGTTCCAGCCCAGCGCGGCCACGATCAGCCCAGCCCAGACCAGCGGCAGCGTGATGTCATCGGGCAGCAAGGTGGTGTCCCAGTCGATGAAGGCCAGCGCCAGCACGGCAGCGACAAAGCCCATCCAGGCCAGAGTGGCCAAGCCCGGGCCGTGCAGGTGCATGACCCAGGCAAAGCCGATACCGGTGAGCAACTCCACCAGCGGATAGCGCAGCCCGATCGGTGCCGCGCAGGCGCTGCAGCGGCCGCGCAGCAGGGCGTAGCTGAGCAGCGGGATGTTGTGGTACCAGGCGATGCCGGCCCCGCACGACGGGCAGCGCGAGCGCGGGGTGAGCAGGTTCAGGGCTTCGGCGGGTGCGTGGTTCGGGGTGCCGTGCGTTGGGTGGGCTGTGTGGGTTGAGTGGGCTATGTGGGCGCTGTGGGCGCTGTGGTGAGCGGCGGCCCCTGCCCCGTCAGGGCCGGGATGCAGCTCGGCGCACTCGGCGGCCCAGCGGCGCTCGAGCATGATGGGCAGGCGGTGGATGACGACGTTGAGGAAACTGCCCACCAGCAGCCCGAGCAGGCCGGCAAACAGCAGTCCGATCCAGCCGGTGAGGAGTTCCAGTGGCATGTGTGGTGTGGCGTAGTCGCAGTGCGGGAAGTGTAAACGGGGCCGGGGGGTGGCGTTGGCGTTGGAGTTGGAGTTGGAGTTGGAGTTGGAGTTGGAGTTTGGGCTTGGGCTTGGGCTTGGGGCTTGGGGCTTGGGGCTTGGGGCTTGCGGTTAAAGTGGCGACGATGAAGCCGACCAGCCCACACCCAGCAGCCGCACGGTCGCCTGAGCTTGTCTCGGCGCACACACCGACACCGACACCCGCCACCCCCAGCGCCCCCGCCGACCTGCTGCGCCAACTCTTTGCCGCGGCCGTGGCTGCTGCCCAGCCAGCGTTGTGCCTGCCACCGCATCTGCCGCGGGCGGCCGACATCGGCGCCGGCCGTCTGTGGGTGGTGGGCGCCGGCAAGGCCGCTGCGGCGATGGCGCGCGCCGTCGAAGACCACTGGGACGGCGACCCGCAGGCGCTCGGCGGCTTGGTGGTGACGCGCTACGGCCATGAGGTGCCGTGTGCGCGCATCGAAATCGTCGCCGCCGCGCACCCGGTGCCGGACGCCGCTGGCTGGCGCGCCGCCGAGCGCGTGCTGGCCAGCGTGCAGGGTTTGAGCGCGGCCGACACCGTGCTCTGCCTGCTCTCGGGCGGCGGTTCGGCGCTGTGGCCGCTGGCGCTGCCGGGCATGGTGCTGGCCGAGCAGCAGGCGCTGGCGCGGGCCTTGCTGGCCAGCGGGGCGCGCATCGGCGAGATCAACTGCTTGCGCCGGCACCTGTCGGCGCTGCAAGGCGGGCGGCTGGCGGCGGCCTGCTACCCGGCGCGCGTGCTCACGCTGCTGATCTCCGACGTGCCCGGCGACGACCCGGCCGACATCGCCTCTGGCCCCACCGTGGCCGACTCCAGCACCTGCGCCGATGCCTTGGCCATCGCGCAGCGCTACCGGCTGCAGCTGCCCCCAGCCGCGCTGGCGCTGCTGCACAGCGGCCAGGGCGAAACCATCAAACCAGGCGATGCGCGGCTGGCGCGCAGCGAGCTGCGCTGGCTGGCCACGCCGCAGATGGCGCTCGAAGCCGCTGCCGCCGCCGCGCGCGCCGCCGGCTTTGCGGCGCACATCTTGAGCGACGCGCTGCAAGGCGAGGCGCGCGAAGTGGGCAAGGTGCTGGCGGCGCTGGCGCGCCAGATCGCGCAGCGCCAGCAGCCGTTTGCGCCGCCTTGCGTGCTGCTCTCGGGCGGCGAGACCACGGTCACGCTGCGCAGCAACACCCCCGGCCAAGGCGGGCGCAATGTCGAGTGCCTGCTGGCGTGCGCGCTCGAGCTCGGTGACCAAACCGCCGCCCAGCCAAGCGGACAACCAAGCGGCCAGCCCGGCATTTACGCGCTCATGGCCGACACCGACGGCATCGACGGCGTCGGCAGCGCCGCCGGGGCCCTGATCGTCCCCGACACGCTGGCGCGCGCGCAGTCCCTTGGGTTGGACGCGCAGCAACTGCTCGACGCCCACGACGCGCACCGCTTTTTTGCCACTTTGGGCGACGCGCTGCACTGCGGCCCCACGCGCACCAACGTGAACGACTTCAGGGCACTGCTAATCGGCGCGCCTTGAGCGCGGGCCTGCACGCCGGGCACGCCGGGCACGCCGGGCATGGCGGGCATGGCGGGCATCCCCGCACGATTCTGGTTCCGAGCCTTTTTAGCCCCGCGCCGGCCGCACTTCGGTCACCAAGGCGCGCACAAAGGCCTGCTGTCCCGCTGCGTAATCCCACTGCTCGATCAGGCAGCAGCCCGGGGGGGCGTGCGCGCCCCAGCGCAGCAAGTTCACCGAATTGGGCAGGCCTTCGCGCACCCGCGCCGACACCGCTGTGCCGGCCTGCACCGCCCACAGCGGCCGTGCCAGCGCGGGCAGCGCCTGCACATAGGGCAGGTGGATGTGCCCGCCCAGAACCAGGTCGGCGCCCGCAGCCGCCCAGCGCTCCAGCGCGGCCGTGTGCCCGCGCAGCAGGTTGACCCGGTCGGAGGCACGGATCACGGCCACCGGCTGGTGCACCACCACCACGCGCAACTGCGCCGCCCCGGCGGCCTCGAGCCGCTGCGCCACGCGCTCGATCTGCAGCGCCGACACCGCGCCGTGCTTGTGCCGCCACGGCCGGGTGGTGTTCAGGCCCAGCACCAGCAGCTCGGGGGCATCGTGTATGGGCTCGAGCGCCGGGCCAAAGGCGGCGAGGTACCGGGCGTAGGGGCGGCGCAGGCGCGTCCACAGATCGAGCAGCGGGATGTCGTGGTTGCCCGGGATCGCCAGCAGCGGTGCCCCCAGCCGGTCCATGAAGGTGCGGGCGGCGCGAAACTGCCCCGGCCGCGCGCGCTGTGTGATGTCGCCCGAGAGCACTGCGAGGTCGGGGCGCAACCGCTGCGCCAGCGCCACCAGCGCCTCGAGCACCGGAGGTTGTTCGGTGCCAAAGTGCGTGTCCGAGACCTGCAGCACGAGGCTCACAGGCGCGCCCTGTGGTCTGCGGCCGCTCGAACAGGTCGGGGGCGAGCCCCTGCGGGCAGTCGTGTGCGGCTCATGCACCAGCTCCATCGCCAACGGCGGGCTCGGGCAGCGCATCGCTGCCGGCCGCCGCAGGGGGCGGCTTGAGCAGCTGCAGCGGCTGCTCCAACACGCGAAAGTCGAGCGGCGCGCGCATGCGCGTCACTTCGCCGTCGTAAGCCACCTTGACGCCGCGCCGGCCCGGGGTGAGCGTGGGCCGCACCACCAAGTGCTCGAACTCGAAGTGCTCCACGCTCTGCGCCTCTCCCAGCGTGCCTAGGGCGCCGTGCAGCATCAGGCGCAGCATCGCCAGCGTGCCGATCGGCCGCAGCATCACCGCCGTGACGCGCCCCGTGTTGCACGGCGCGATCGGCGCAGCGCTGCCAGCCATGGCCGGGGCCAGCGTTTGCGGAGCGTTCTCTGGCTGCACGCCCAAGTGTTGCAGTTGCAGCCGGTTGTTGCCCACAAACAGCACCAGCGTGCGCACATCGCGCGCCTCAGTGCCCTGTTCGATGTGCAGGCGCAACTGGCGCTGCGCGCGCAGCAGCGTGACGCAGGCGGACCAGAACGCCACCCAGCGGCTGCGCCCGAAGCGCGCCTTGTAGGCCTCGCGGTCTTCCAGCAGATCGGGGTACAGGCCCATGCTGGCGTTGACCAAGAACAGGCGCTGGTTGATGGCCGCCACCTGCACCGGTTGCGCGGCCCAGCCCAGCAGCCCACGCACCGCCTCGGCCGGGTCGGTGGGTATGCCGTGCGTGCGCGCAAAGTAGTTGAAGGTGCCTTGGGGTACGGCCCCCATGGGGCAGCCGGCCGCGTGCGCGTACTGCGCCACCGTGTTCAGGGTGCCGTCGCCGCCCACGGCCACCACCGCCGTGCCGGTGGCCAGGGCCTTGGCCGTGGCTTGTTGCGCCACCGCGGTCAGCTCAGCCGGCTGGCAAAAGTGCAGATCCCCGCGCCGTCCGGCGGCCTGCAGCGCGCTGTCGATGAGCGCGCCTTTGGTGTCGGCGGCACTGCTGCCCGAGGCCGCGTTGATGACGAACTGCAGCGCCGCGGCGGGGTCGATGGCGGGGCTGGGGCTCATGGCGCGCACGCCATCCAGATGGAGGCGATCGGATTCAATCGGATTCAATCGTGGCGCAGCAGGTCGCCAAAGACGGTGTGCTCGCCCTCCCGGCGATCGGCACCGGGTGCGTCGTACAACACCAGCCAGCTGGGCTTGCGCCCCGCAAGGTCGGCCGGCAGATCGCAGATCGCTTCGGCGCGGTTGCTGCCCGGGCCATGCGGCAGCACCACCGATTCGCTCAGCGCCGACTCGAACCGCACCGGCTCCAGGTTGGCTTCGAGCAGCGGCCGCGCGGCCGGCCATTTATAGACGCGGATTTCGCCGTTGAGCACCATCGTCGGGCCGGCCAGCAGGTAGAGGTCGTCGCCAGAAAAATGCAGGTCGCGCACACCCAAGCCATCGAGCTGCAAAAAGTGTTTGCGCAGCAGCGTGCCGCTGTCGTCCAGCGGCACCAAGCGCAGTTCGTCGCCGCGCGCCTGCACTTCGATCTCGAGCAGCGCCGACCAGCCGCGCAGCACCGGCCCGCGCAGACCCAGCAGCAACCGGCGCCCAAACACCGCGAGACCTTCGATGTCAAAGCCGTTGTCCTTACCCGGGATTTGCAGGTAGGGCCCGAAGTGCGGGTCGTCGGCCAGCGCCCGCGTGAGCAGGTTGTGTTGGGCATCGCCCTTGAGGCGCAAGGCGCGGCGGCCATCGGCGGCTAGGCGCACCAAGCAGGGCGCGCCGCTGGCGTCGGGCTCGATCGGCAGGCAGGCCAGCAGGCGCCGGTTGCCGTCCAAGGCCAGCTTGGCCAGCCGCCGGGCGTTGTCGGCGTGGCTGCGCTCGGGCTTGGCGTTTTTGCGCTTCAGGCCGTGCGAGCCCACCAGCCACAAAAAGCCGTCCACCACCGCCATGCCCTCGATGTCGGCCTCTTCGTCGGTGGCGCCGGGCAGATCGAGCAGATCGGCCAGCGGGAAATCGCACACCTCGCCAAAGCGCAGCGTCTCACGCCCCACCGGCTCGAGCCGACGCAGGCGCTCGACGCCACAGGCTTCGTCGCCCGCCACCCAGAGCCAGTCGCCAGTGAAGGCCGCCCCCGAGAGGTTGGTTTTGACCAGACAGTCGGCGCTGAACTCCAGCCGCACGGCATTGGCGCTTCGGGTGTTGGGCATGGGGGCTCCGGGGTTGGTGGCGTGCACGGACGCACGGTTTAGCGCTGTATAGCATACATTTTGCGCCAGCGCGCCAGCAGCGGCCACAGCAACAACAGCAGCGCCAACCCCACCGCCGGCAGCACCAGCGGTTGCGCCAGCAGCACCAACCCATCGCCGCGCGCGTGCATGAAGGCGCGGCGCAGGTTGTCTTCGAAGATCGGCCCGAGCACGACGCCAAAGACGATCGGGGCCAGCGGATAGTCGGCCTTGCGCAGCACATAGCCCAGCAGACCAAAAGCGGCCAGCAGCGCGACATCGAAGGCCAGCCGGCTTTGGGCATAGACCCCTAGCACGCCCACCAGCACGATCAGCGGCGTGAGCCAGCCCAGCGGCAGCGCCAGCAGCCGCACCCAGAGCCCGATCAGCGGCAGGTTGAGCACCAGCAGCGCCAAGTTGGCCAACACCATGCCCCAGATGATGGCCTCGAACAGCTCCGGCGAGCGCTCAAACATGACAGCGCCGGGGGCGATGCCGTGCAGCATGAAGGCCCCCAGCAGCACCGCCATGGCCGGGTTGCCGGGCAGCCCGAGGCCGATCAGCGGCACCAGCCCGGCTTGGGCGCTGGCGTTGTTGGCGGCCTCGGGCCCGGCCACGCCCGACAGCGCGCCGTGCCCGTACTGGGCGCGGTCACGCGCCACGCGCCGCTCCAGTGCCAAGCTCATCATCGAGGCCAGCAGCGTCTTGCCGCCCGGCAGCATACCCACCAGCGCACCCACCGCCGTGCCGCGCAGCGCCGGCGCCAGACTGGCGCGCAGTTCGCTCACGCGCGGCCAGATGCGGCCGATGGGGGCGATGCGCGTGCCGGCGCGCAGCCCGGCGTGGCTGGCCAGCACCTCGCCCAAACCAAACAGGCCCACGATCAGCGGCACGAGGCCGATGCCGTCGCGCAGTTCGGCCAGCCCGAAGTTAAAGCGCGGCGCGCCGCCGCCAAAGTCGGTGCCCACCAGCCCCAGCATCAGCCCCAGCAGCAGCATGGCCAGGGCCTTGAGGCGCTGCGGCTGGCCGATGCAGACCAGCGCCACCGCCGCCAGCAGCACCAGCGCCGCCACGTCGGCCGGGCCTAGGCCCAGCGCCAGCCGCGCCAACGCCGGCGTCAGCGCCGCCACCAGCGCCGCGGTGATGATGCCGGCCAGAAACGAGGCCAGCGCCGCCACCGCCAGCGCCACCCCGGCCTGCCCCTTGAGCGCCAGCCGGTGCCCTTCTTCGGCCGTGACCACGCCCGAGGCCTCGCCCGGCAGCTTGAGCAAAATGGCGGTGGTCGAGGAGCCATACTGGGCCCCGAAATAGACCCCGCACAACAGCACGATGGCCGCTTGCGGCTCGAGCAGAAACGAGGCCGGCAACAGCAAAGCCATGGTGGCCGCCGGCCCGATGCCGGGCAACACCCCGACCAGCGTCCCCAACCCGGCACCGAGCAGGGCCGGGCCCGCCAGCGCCCACGCCAGTTCGAGGCTCATCATGTGGCCAGCGCCGGTGGCAGCAGTTGAAACGGCACCTGCAAGCCGAGCACAAACACCAGCAGCCAGAGCAGGCTCAAGGCCGAGGCGATCAACAGCGCGTGCGGCCAGCGGTTGGCGGCGGCGCGCGCCGCCAGCAGCGCCAGCAACCAGGTGGCCAGCGCCACCCCCAGCACGGGCACCAGCAGGGCAAAGCCCAGCACCGCGGCCAGCGTCAGGGCGGCGGCGCGCGGCTGGCCAGCGTTGGGGGCCGCGGCGGCGCAGACCGCCGATTCGGTCTCAGCGGCGCCGGCTGCCGTTTCGGCCTCGGCCCAGCCGGCCCGATGGCTGCGCCAGAGCAGCAGCAGCGCCACGCCCAGCAGGGCAACGGCCAACAACCCCGGCCAGTAACCCGGCCCCATGCGCGTGAAGCTGCCCAGCGCCAGTTCGGGCCGCTGCCCGACCTGCGTCAGCACCCACAGCGCCAGCAACAGCAGCGCCCAAGCCACCGCGCGCAGGCCCCAGAGCTGGGCGGTGGGTGCCAGCTCCAAGGGGCCTAAGGGGGCCGAGGAGGTGACGGTGTCCCTACTGCTGGCCGCGTCGGCGTTGCCAGACCAAGCCCAAGCCGCAGCGCCAGCCACTGTGTGGGCCGGGCTGCAGGGGGCATCGGGTGGGGGTGCGGGCGCGGGGTTATCTGACGGCCGCATACTGATCAACAACAAGAACCATTCGCATTAGCATTATTTTATGGTCTAATGCCGTTTCCGTCAAGGCACGGACTGTGGCCGTTTGCGTCGCAGATCGCCGCCCCATCCAAAACCTATTTTTTCGGAGTTGTCTGCATGAGCACCCGCCGTACCCTACTCAAATCATCGGCCGCTGCGGCGGCCCTGATCGCTGCACCGGCCTTGGTGCGCGCCCAGAGCTTCCCCTCGCGCCCGCTGCGCCTGATCGTCGCTTCGGCGGCTGGTGGCAACGCCGACGTGGTCACGCGCCTGATGGCGCCCGAGCTCGAACAGCGCCTGGGGCAGCGCATCGTGGTCGAAAACCTCGCCGCTTCGTCGGGCATGCAGGGCACCGAGGCGGTGGCGCGCGCCGAGCCCGACGGCCACACGCTGCTGGTGGGCACCGCCTCGCAACTGGTGTTCAATCTGGCGCTGTTCGACCCCATGCCCTTTGACCTCGTGGGCAGCCTGCGCGGCGTGGCCATGATCAACAAGGTGCCGCTGGTCATGCTGGTCAACCCCAACGATCCGGCCGCCAACATGCGCGACTACATCGCCCGCCTGCGCGCTGCACCGGGGCGCTACCAGTACGGCTCGGGCCCGCGCGGCACCACCACCCACATCACCGGTCTGATGTGGGCGCGTGCGGCCGGGGTCGAAGTCCAGCACGTGCCGTATCGCGCCGGTGCCGAGGGGCTGCGCGACCTCATGGCCGGGCGCATCTCGCACCAGTTCGACGTCGCCGTGACTGCCATTCCGCACGTGCAGTCGCGGGCACTGCGCGCCTTGGCCGTGACCGGGCGCCAGCGCCTGCAGGTGCTGCCCGATGTGCCCACCGCCGCTGAGCAGGGCCTGCCGGGCTTCGAGGGCTTTACTTGGAACTCGATCGCCGCGCCGGTGGGCACGCCGCAGCCCATCGTCGAGCGTTTGAACCGCGAAATCGCCGCCGTGCTCGAAGTGCCGGCGCTGCGCGAGCGCCTGGTGGGTTGGGGCAGCGAGTTCACCGGCCCCATGAGCCCGGCGCAGGTCGATGCCTTTTACGCCGAAGACCGGCGCATCTGGGTGCCGCTGGTGCGCGAAGCCAGCCGGGCGGTTTAATCCAGATTCAAGCCCCACCCGCCAAGCGCGCAGCAAAAAGCGCGCGCTTGGCTTGGGCGGTTCAGCCTTTCAGTGGTGCCCGTTGCAGGGCAGCGCTTGGGCTGGCGGTGCGCTGGCAGTGGCGCCGCGCTCGAAGGTGACGACGTGATCCACCGCTGCCTTGATGCCGATCCACTCGCCCACGGCGTGGTCGTGGTGCGAGGGCACGTGCGTCATCACCGTCTCGCCGCTGTTCAGTTGCAGGGTGTAGAGGAACTCGGAGCCGCGAAAGGATTTGCGCACGATGCGCGCCTTCACCGGTGCGGCATCGTCGTGCAGGATGTCGTCGGCGCGCAACAGCACGTCGCACAGGCCGTCGGGGTAGGCGCTGGGCAGCGGGCATTCGGCCACGTCCTGCAGCGACCCCAAGGGGGTTTGCACCTGCACCTCGGAACCCATCTGGGCGATCTGCGCCGGGGCAAACACACCGTGGCCGATGAATTCGGCCACGAAGCGCGTGGCGGGGCGGTGGTACAGCGTGTAGGCGCGGTCCCACTGGTGCAGCTCGCCCTGATGCAAGACGCCGATCATGTCGCCGATGGCAAAGGCTTCGAGTTGGTCGTGCGTCACCAGCAGCGCGGTGGCCCCGGCGGCTTTCAAAATCCCGCGCACTTCGTGCGCCAAGCGCTCGCGCAAGTCCACATCGAGGTTGGAAAAGGGCTCGTCGAGCAACAGCAGGCGCGGGTTGGGGGCGAGCGCGCGGGCCACGGCCACGCGTTGCTGCTGGCCGCCCGAGAGCTCGTGCGGGTAGCGCCCGTGCAGCCCCTCGAGCCCGACCAGCGCCAGCACCTCTTGCACCCGCTGCAGCCGCGCCGGCTTGGGCAGATGGCGCAGCCCGAAGGCCACGTTGGCGCGCACGTCGAGGTGCGGAAACAGCGCATAATCTTGGAACACCATGCCGACGCGGCGCTGCTCGGGCGGCATATGCGTCTGGGCGTTGCTGACCACTTGCCCCCCGAGATCGACCTGCCCACCGCTGGCGCGCTCGAGCCCGGCCACGGCGCGCAGCAACGTGGTTTTGCCGCAACCCGAGGGGCCGATCAGCACCCCGATCTGGCCCGCCTTGAGACCGAAAGAAACCGAGCGCACCGCAGGCTGGGCGGTGTGGGGGTATTGAACCGAGAGTTGGGACAGGGTCAGGAACATGGTTCGTTATTCTAGACGATTGTTGTTCTCATTCAAGTAGCTTGGGCTGCTGCTGATCCACCCGCTCGTCATGCGCCGGGTCGCCACCCAATTTATACTGATCACAATATCCGCTCGCCGCTCGCCGCTCGTCCTGAACCCATGGCCAAACCCAAGCTGAAAAAAATCCCGACTGCGCAAGTGCAGCTGGGCATGTACATCGAGGGTTTTTGCGGCTCTTGGATGGATCACCCGTTTTGGCGCAGCAAGTTTGTGATCACCGACGCGCACGAGTTGCGCCTGGTGCATGAGTGCGCGATCAAGGAGGTGCTGATCGACGTCAGCCAAGGCTTGGATGTCGTGCCAGCCTCTGCCAGCAACGCCGCCGCAGAACCCTCGCTACCCGCTACCGACCCGGAGCCGCCGCCCGCTCCCGATACCCAAGCGGCCTCGATGCGCGCCGAGTATCAGCGCGCCGCCGCCATCTGCAAAGCCGCCACCGGCGCGGTGCGCCACATGTTTGCCGAGGTGCGCATGGGCCGCGCCATCGACCCAGAGGTGGCGCGCCAAGTGGCCGAGGAGATCACCGATTCGGTGTTGCGCAACGGCGGCGCCCTGATCAGTCTCGCGCGCCTGAAAACCGCCGACGGCTACACCTACATGCACTCGGTGGCGGTGTGCGCGCTGATGGTGGCGCTGGCGCGGCAGTTGGGTTTGAGCGAAGCCGAGACGCGCGCGGCGGGCTTTGCCGGCCTGATGCACGACCTAGGCAAGGCCGACGTGCCGCTGGAGGTGCTCAACAAAGCGGGCCGCCTGACCGAAGCCGAATTTGCCCAAGTGCGCCTGCACCCAGAGCACGGGCACCGGCGCTTGCTCACCGCCGGCGTCGATGACCCGATGGCGCTCGATGTCTGCCTGCACCACCACGAGCGCATCGACGGCAAGGGCTACCCGAAGCGGCTGGCGGGCGAGGCCATCAGCCGCATGGCGCGCGTGGGGGCGGTGTGCGATGTCTATGACGCCATCACCTCGAACCGGCCCTACAAAGAAGGGTGGGACCCGGCCGAATCGCTGGCCAAAATGGCGCAGTGGACCCACGGCCACCTCGATGCCGCGATTTTTCAGGCCTTTGTGCGCAGCCTCGGCATCTACCCCACGGGCTCGCTGGTGCGGCTGAGCAACGGCAAGCTGGCGGTGGTGGTGGAGCAGTCCAAGGCGTCTTTGCTCAAGCCGGTGGTTAAAACCGTGTTTTCCACCACGAGCAACGAGCGCGTGCAGTCGCAACTGCTCGACCTCTCGGCACCCGACTGCCGCTGGCAGATCGAAAAGCGCGAAAACCCCAAAGACTGGAAAATCCCCGACCTCGACGCGCTCTGGATGGACGAACTGGCGCAGCCACAGGGCGGGTAGGGAGTTTGGCCCCACCGACAGGAATCGAACCTGTATTTGCCGCTTAGGAGGCGGCCGTTCTATCCATTGAACTACGGCGGGCGGGCGCAGCGCAAGATTATCCCCGATGCCCGCCGGTGGGCGATAGGGCGCTACTTCGAGAGCACTCGCATGGCCTCTTCGAGCCCGCGCAGCGTCAGCGGGTACATGCGCTGGCCCAGAATTTGCTGGATCAGCTCGATGCTGCGCTGGTAGGGCCACAGGCCCGCCGGTTGCGGGTTGATCCAAGCGTGGCGCGGGTAGTGGTGCGCGAGGCGCTGCAACCAGTCGGCCCCGGTTTCGGCGTTGGCGTATTCGACGCTGCCGCCGGTCTGCAGGATTTCGTAGGGGCTCATGGTCGCGTCGCCGACAAAAATCAGCTTGTAGTCGCGGTGGTAGGTGTGCAGCAGGTCGAGCGTGGCGGTGCGCTCGCTGTGGCGGCGCTGGTTGTGCTTCCAGACGAAGTCATAGACGCAGTTGTGGAAGTAGTAGATTTCGAGGTGCTTGAACTCGGCTTTGGCGGCCGCAAACAGGGCCTCGACTTGGTGCACGTGTTCGTCCATGCTGCCGCCCACGTCGAGCAGCAGCAGCACCTTGACCAGGTTGTGGCGCTCGGGCACCTGGCGCAGCTCGAGCCAGCCGGCGTTGGCGGCGGTGGCCCGGATGGTGTCGGGCAAGTCGAGCTCGAGCGCGCTGCCTTGGCGCGCAAACTTGCGCAGCCGCCGCAGCGCCAGCTTGAGGTGGCGCGGCCCCAGCGGCGCGCTGTCGTCGTAGTCGCGCCAGAGGCGCTGCTCCCACACCTTGACGGCGCTGCGCTGGCCCCCGGGGCCGCCGATGCGGATGCCCTGCGGGTTGTGGCCGCCGTGGCCAAAGGGGCTGGTGCCGCCGGTGCCGATCCACTTGCTGCCGCCGGCGTGGCGTTCGGTCTGCTCGGCCAGCCGCTGCTGCAGGGTGCGCATGAGTTCGTCCCAGTCGAGCTTCGGGGCGTTGGCCTTTTGCTCGTCGCTCAGCAGCCGCTGCAGCTCTTGGCGCAGCCAGTCGGCCGGGATGGCGCGCGCGCCCTCGCCCACCACGGCCTGCACGCCCTTGAAGTGGGCAGCAAAGGCGCGGTCGAAGGGGTCGAACAGCGATTCGTCCTTGACCAGCGTGGTGCGTGCGAGGTAGTAAAAATCATCGAGTGAGCAGGCCTCGGGGTTGGCCGGGCCCACCAAGCCGGCTTGCAGCGCCTGCAGCAGCGTGAGGTATTCGCGCACCGACACCGGCAGCCGGGCGGCGCGCAGGGCATAGAAAAAATCGATCAGCATGGGTGGGCTGGGCTGGGCTGAGCGCGCAAAAGCGCCTCAGCGGTGGCGCTGGTTCATGAACACCAGGCGCTCGAGCAGGCCGGCGTCTTGCTCGTTTTTGAGCAGCGCGCCCACCAGTGGCGGCACCACCAGCTGCTGCTCTTTGCCGTGCAGCGCCTGGGGCGGGATGTCTTCGGCCAGCAGCAGCCGGATCCAGTCCAGCAGCTCCGAGGTGCTGGGCTTTTTCTTCAGGCCCGGCAGCTGGCGCAGCTCCAGAAAGGCTTTGAGCGCCGCCGTGAGCAGTTCGTCTTTGAGGCTGGGAAAGTGCACGCCCACGATGCGGCGCAGCGTGGCCGGGTCGGGGAACTGGATGTAGTGGAAAAAGCAGCGGCGCAAAAAAGCGTCGGGCAGCTCTTTTTCGTTGTTCGAGGTAATGAACACCAGCGGCCGGTGCCGCGCCCGGATGGTCTGGCGCGTTTCGTAGCAGTGGAACTCCATGCGGTCGAGCTCGCGCAGCAAGTCGTTGGGGAACTCGATGTCGGCCTTGTCGATTTCGTCGATCAGCAGCACCAGCGGCTGCTCGGCCGTGAAGGCCTGCCAGAGCACGCCTTGGACGATGTAGTGGCCGATGTCGCGCACGCGCTCGTCCCCGAGCTGCGAGTCGCGCAGGCGGCTCACGGCGTCGTACTCGTACAGCCCCTGCTGCGCCTTGGTGCTGCTCTTGATGTGCCACTGCAGCAGCGGCAACCCCAGGGCCGCCGCCACCTCTTCGGCCAGCAGGGTTTTGCCGGTGCCGGGCTCACCCTTGATGAGCAAGGGCCGCTGCAAGGTGATGGCGGCGTTGACCGCCAGCAGCAAATCGGGGCTGGCGACGTAGTGGGAGGAACCGGAGAATTTCATGGGCAAAAATTGGGGGGTTAAAAAGGCAGGCAGGGGCGGCTTGGGGCGGGAGGCGCAAATGATTGGCGGGTGGTGCAGGCCGTAGGCGGGGTGCCAAGCTAGGTGGTAGGCAGGAAGTGGGTAACTTGCATCAGCCTATGGTAGCGCCAAAGTACCCAAGCAGCATAGAATCACAATTTCCATCTCTCTGCCCCCTTCCTGCGCATCATGCAGCAACCCAGCCCCAGCCTGCGGCCGCCTGCCGCCTGCCACCGGCCCTGCAGCCGTGGTGGGTGCGCCAGCCTGCACGGGCCCTTGGCGGCGCGGACTTGGCTGGGCGTGCTGGTTTTTTTGGGCATGGCCGCGGGCACGGTGCAGGCTCAGCCCGGAGTGGCTGAAACCGCGCCAATGCCCCTACTGGCCCAAGCAGCCCAATCTGCCCAGTTTGATCTGATGGCGCAAGCCGAGCCCGATTTTTTTGCCGAAAAGGCGCCGCTGCAGGTGCTGTCGGTGACGCGCTTGGCGCAGCCGCTGGCCGACACACCCGGCGCGGTCACGGTGCTCGACCGCCAGACCCTGCGCCGCTCGGGTGCGCGCAACCTCACCGAGGCGCTGCGGCTGGTGCCGGGCTATATGGTGGCCGGCTTAAATGGCGCCAATCTGGTGGCGGCCTACCACGCGCCAGTGGACGAATACGGGGTGCGCAGCCTGATTCTGGTCGATGGGCGCTCGCTTTACAGTCCAAGCTACATGGGGGGCGGTTTTAGGGCGCTCAACGCGGTGCCGATCGAGGAGGTTGAGCGCATCGAGGTGCTGCGCGGCAGCAATTCGACCGCTTTCGGGGCGCACGCTCTGTTTGGCGTCATCAACGTGGTGACGCGCCACGCGCTTGACACGCTGGGCCAGGCGGTGAGCTTCACTGCCGGCAGCGGTGGCGTGGCCGACGCCTACGCGCGCATCGGCTGGGGGGCGCCGGGGCTGGCGCAGCGCTTGAGCGTGAGCCGAAGCGCCGACCACGGCCTGCGCGACCTGCACGACAGCCACGAGCGCGTGCAGTTGCTATGGCGCGCCGACCTCAAGCCCAGCCCCGGAACCGAACTGATGCTGCAAGCCGGCTTGAGCGAGCGGGACGCGGGCCACGGGTTTGCGCGCAATCCGAACGATCCGCAGCGCGACGTGGGTTTGCGCAAATCCCATGCGCTGCTGCAATGGAGCCATGTCGAGCGGCCCGAGGCCACTTGGAAGGCCACCTTGTCGTGGGACGAGGAGCGCCTGACGGATCCGATTGCGCTCGGTTTCTCGCCCAGAACCGCCGTCGTCGATCTGATTTACCACGAGCGGCGGCTGGCGCTGGAGCTCGAGCACACGCGCGTGATGTCGCCGAACTGGCGCTGGGTGCTGGGGGGTGGTGTGCGCGACGACAGCAGCTTTGCGCCGGTGTTGTTTACCACCACCGAGCGCGTGGGCGTGCGCGATTGGCGGGTGTTCGGGCACGCGGAATGGGCGCCGGCACCACGGTGGCTGCTCAACGCTGGTCTGTTTGCTGGCTACCGCAGCGACACCGGCAGCTACTTGGCCCCGCGGCTGATGCTCAACCACGAGCTTGCCCCCGGCCACACGGTGCGCGCCGGCCTCACACGCGCCGAACGGCCGCCGCTGTTGTTCGAGCGCAGCGCCGATGTGCACGCATACTCCAATGGCATCCGAGGCCCTAGGTTTTACCATCCCACCCCGGAGTTGCGCAACGAGGTGCTGCGGGTGCAGGAACTGGGCTACCACGCCAGCTTGGCCGAGGGGCGCGTGAATCTGGATGTGCGGCTCTACCAAGAGCGCCTTGGCGATTTCATCCAGTTTCATGTGCATCCTGACAGAACGCGGCAGTACGTCAACGCCCCCGGCTTCACGCTGCGCGGGCTCGAGTACCAGCTGATCTGGCGCCCGAGTGAACGCACCGAACTGCGCCTGAACCAGTCCTTCAACCAAATGCGCTGGCACCAAGCCGAGGCGATGGGGCGCGAGCCGCCCGCGCGCCTGAGCACCGTGGCTTGGTTCCAGCGCTTGGGTCACGGCTGGGATGTGGCGCTGATGCTGCACGAGCACAACGGCATGGCATGGCGCAGGCCGGCCAGTGCGGTGGGTTCGGTCACCCGCGTTGATGCCCGCTTGGCGCGCGCCTTTGATTGGGGCGGCGCGCGTGCCGAAGCCGCCTTGGTGGTGCAGTCGCTCGGCGGCGATATCGACGAATTCGTGCCTGATCGGCTCAGCAACCGGCGCGTCTATGCGAGCCTGCGCCTCGAATTCTGACCCCGCACTGCCCGCCCGGCGCACGGGTTTGCTGGCCGGCTTGGGGCTGCTGGGCTTGGGCCACCTCGCCAGTGCCGACCTGTGGGCGCAAGGGGTGGCTGCCGGTGCAGCGCCTGCCACCACCGCTGCCGGCCCTGCGCCCCTGTGGGTGGTAATGTCGGAGCGCAACGCGGCCCAAGACGAGGCGCTGCGCGTTCTGCGCGGCGGCGCAGCGCTGCCCCTGCAGGCGGGACTGTGGTCCGATTGGGCGCAGTGGGAGCAACTAGCTTCGGGTTCGGCCCTGATGTTGCTGGGTGCGCGCGCGCTGGCGGCTTGGGCGCAGCGCCAGCCCCCCGCCATGCCGGCCATGCCGTGGGTGGCGGGCCTGCTGTCGCAGGCGGCATGGGCGGGTTTGCCCGCTGCGCTGCGCGGCCGCACGCATGTGGCTTGGTTGGACC